>Ga0315903_10003764_pt1 | contig 20745 bp, 20 predicted proteins | sample LakEriMetagenome_7_FD_203524 | JGI IMG/M metagenome (GOLD analysis project Ga0315903, IMG submission 203524) | Freshwater fungal communities from buoy surface, Lake Erie, Ohio, United States - Buoy 2 MA119 | ecosystem: Environmental > Aquatic > Freshwater > Lake | place: USA: Lake Erie, Ohio... | reverse complement strand
TAGCCGTTTTTACCCGCATAGACCTCGTTGGCACGCTCGCCGGCGATGATCACCTGGGCCCCCTCTTCGATCAACCGAAGCTTCGGGTACCAAAGCTCCAAATCTTCGTAGATGTCGCCAACGAAAGCCAAAACGCGTTTGCCGGCGAGTTTTTTATCGTTCATAAAGTGGAGGGTTTCCCAAATAAAGTGTTTTGAAGTATCTTAGCGTACGGTTATTCACGGTTACAACAGGTCATATCTCGGATTCACCAGGAGCAGCAGGTAGCTCGATGAAGCTTAAGGATTTTTTTAGCCCAGAGCGTTTGCAAAGTGGCACCCGTGGATTGTCTTTCGAGCTTTTTCCACCCAAGAACGAAGAGCTTCTCCCAAATTTAATGAACACGGTCGAGGAGCTACAGCGCTTTTCGCCCGACTTTTTCACCTGCACGTACGGTGCAGGCGGGTCGACCCGCGACCGAACCCTAGGTGTTCTCGGTGCTCTGAAGTCTCAGCATAATCTGCGAATCGCTTCACACCTGACCTGCGTCGGATCGACCGTCGAACAACTCAGGTCCTACCTGGACGAAGCCACGGCGATCGGAGTCGACTACATCGTCGCATTGCGTGGCGATCCGCCCAAGGGGGAGACGGAGTTCAAGCAAACCGAAGGTGGCCTGAGGTATGCGAACGATCTGGTCTCGCTGCTCCGACGCGAGTATCCAGAACTTGGAATCTTGGTCGCAGGCTATCCAGAAGTCCACCAAGAGGCCCCGTCTGCAGAAGTGGATCTAGAGAACCTAAAGCGCAAGGTCGATTCTGGTGCCGATGCGATCGTAACTCAGTTGTTCTACAACAACGAGGATTTCTACCGCTTCAGAGATCGTTGTGAAGCGATTGGGATCAAAATCCCCGTGATCCCAGGAATCCTCCCGGTCATCAGCTTACCGAGTATCCAGCGGATCGCATCGATGTGCAAAGCCGCACTTCCTCAAGACTTTGTCGATGCGTTATCCAAGAGCGACCAAGTCGATTGGCAGTTCCAAGTGGGAACCGATTTCGCTGCGAACCAAGTTGCCGACTTGCTCAAGTCCGGGATACCCGGAATCCACTTCTATGTGCTCAATTCGTCGAAAGCTACATCGAAAGTCCTCGATGCGGTCGGTTGGTAGCATTCCCTCGGATATCGGAACCCAAACGGTTCTTTGAATCACTTTTTTGCCCTCGGGTGCGCTTTATCGTAAGCCGCCTTGATGTTGGCTGTACTTACGTGCGTGTAGATCTGAGTGGTCACTAAGCTCTTATGTCCGAGCAACTCCTGAACGCTGCGGATATCGGCCCCTCCGTTGAGCAGGTGGGTAGCGAAACTATGCCGGAGGGTATGTGGACTCGTCCGCGTATCGAGTCCGCACTCTTTGATGTACTTTTCGAGCATTCGCGCCACACTTCGAGCCGTCAGCCTGCCGCCGAATTTGTTTCGGAAGGTCGCCGGTTCCTTGGTGCCGTTGGGAGCAGGCCTTCTGACTTGAAGGTAATCGGTCAGGGCTTGGTTGGCGAACGAGCCGAGTTGACCGATCCTCTCTTTTCGACCCTTACCACGGATTCGAATGGTGCCATCGGTAAAATCGACATCGCGATCGTTCATTCCTACCAATTCGCTGACCCGGAGTCCGGCACTGTAGGTCACTTCAAGGATCGCAAGATCGCGTCGGCCCATTTCGGTTTGAGCGTTCGGTGCATTCAGAAGCGAGAGGATTTCTTCGTTGCCAAGAAAATGAGGGAGTTTTCTGGTACCTCGAGGGTTTCGCAGCGGTTGGGCTGGATTCGAATCGACCATTTGCTGACGCTGAGCGAACTTGAAGAAACTCCGAAGAGAAGCAAGTTTCCGGCTGATGCTCGATTTGGCATAGCCCGCATCGTGCAGTGCCGTGAGGTATCCGCGAAGGTCCGTTGGGGTGATCTCGTCGGGGCGTCGTTTCTTCTGACCTTCGTCGGTGATAAAATCCGCCATATCGATCAAATCCTCACGATAGGATTTGATCGTCAGGTCGGAGGCATTCCGCTCGACATCCAGATAACGCAAGAACTGAAAGACTTCCTGATGCATGCTTTAGCCCATCCTTGCCTGAGTATCGGGAGTTTCGGCACGCTCCCTTTGGGAAATGATACGATTTGGAGGCTTGCTCGCGTCCAAAGCATGAACTAAGGTAATAGCACTGTCTTCGGGGTCCGTTCGACGAACATTTCCATTCTTTGCCACAATGCTCTTCAAAATTCTACCCTTGCTTTGGATGGCGTTTATCGCAGCGGTGATTTTGTTGCCAACGATCACAGCCTTGACAGGGCGTCCCAAGGGTCCGAGCAAGCCCAAGAAGGCCAAGGCAAAGAAGAGGAAAAAAGGCGACCCTGAGCCCGAAGAGACCAGCGACGACGTTCCCCCCGAACCGATCCTGGATTTTGGCGACGAAATGGCTCAAATGGAAAGCTCCAAGAAATAAGGGTCGGTTTTACGGTCGGTTTTACTCTGCATCGAGTTTTGCGCTGCATAGAGTTGCATAGAATCTTGCAAAACGGTGCACTTTGAGGATGTAGGCCGCTAGGATGTGGTGGGCTTGGCAAGTCGATGGCTGGATGATTTTGGCGTCGATCCTCTGTGGGATCGCTTGTGCCCTCGTCGGTAACTTTTTGGTTTTGCGCAGACTCAGCCTCATCGGCGATGCACTCAGTCACGCAGTCCTTCCGGGGATCGCCGCCTCGTTCCTTTTGTTCGGCAGTCGAAGTCCCTGGGTCTCGCTTCTCGGGGCAGGCATCATCGGAGTGTTGTCCGTCTGGCTAATCGAACTGGTTCGAGGCCTTGGCCGAATCGAGGAAAGCGCAGCGATCGGAGTGGTTTTCACAGCAATGTTCGCTCTGGGAATCGTCATGATCTCTCGCATCGAGCACGTGGATCTCGATCCATCTTGCGTCCTTTACGGGAACTTGGAAACGATCGTTTTGGATACTGTCAGCACACCTTTTGGAGAGGTGCCCAATGTGGTCCTTGAACTCGGGTGCATGTGTCTGTTTAACGCGTTAGTTGTTGCGATTTTTTGGAAGTGGTGGATGCTCTCGACTTTCGACTCCACGCTTGCGCAGGCCCAAGGCGTCCCGGTGCGATTCCTGAGCTATCTCCTAGCGGCATTGGTCGCAATGACCTGCGTGGTCTCGTTTCGCGCTGTGGGGAACATCATGGTCGTCGCGATGCTGATCGTTCCATCGTCGGTCGCATGGATGCTTACCGATCGTCTCAATTCGATGTTTTTCTGGAGTCTGATGATCGCCGTTTGCAGCAGCGTTCTTGGGCATGGGATCGCAATTAGCTTTCCTCACGTTTTCGGATTCAAATCGGCCAACTCTGCGGCCATGGTCGCGGTGGTTTCGGGCTGCATCTTGATCGCAGCGATTTTTCTCGGAACCAAGCGAGGATTGCTCTGGCGTTGGAAAAACCAGAGAAAAATGCTCAAACGCATTTTAGCCGAAGACATCTTGGCACTGTTTTATCGGCATGTCGAAAGCAAGCGAGCCGAGGTCTTCGAGCCGGCCGAACATGCCTTAAGTCTCGATAGGATCGCCTCGAAGTTGCAGCGCACAGAGCCTGTGGTTCTGGCGGCCTTGGCCGAGCTGGTCGCCAAAAACTGGATTAGCAGTACCGCAGGCCAATGGTGCTTGACCCAAGTGGGATATCGGCAAGCTCAGGTGTTGGTCCGGACCCACAGATTATGGGAGCATTACCTAAGAGAAGAAACAAGCATCGCAGACCCAAGACTCCATGCGACGGCCGAATCACTCGAACACTTTACGTCATCGGAGCTAAGAGAGAGTCTGGGGCAAGTCTCCGGTGGGCCGACGGTCGATCCACACGGCAAAGCTATCCCCCCAGAGTCGATTGCCCCAGAGGGGCGGTAGGTGGTTTGGTCATGTTTGTCCGGGTCTACAGCACAGAGGACCAGAGTTTTGCCCAGAGCTTCGAGGGATTCCTCGAGGCGATTGGCTCCTGGGAGGGTATGTATGCCGAGCTAGATGGGTCGTGGGTCTGGGTTTTTCACGAGGAAGACCGACGCTACCAGCTCGACGGGATGGTTTACGACCGATCCGGAGGCATCGAGTACGTCGAGATCAAAGGTCAGGCTACACAGAAGGCTTGGACGATGATTTGCAATGCTTTGATTGCCGATTTTCAACGAACAAGCCCTGATGCCTTTGCTCAGCACTTGCGGGTACACGACATCGAGCAACAATGTTGGCGCGGTGCTTGCGATCCGAGCTTATTTTCTAGTCCGGATTCGAAAAACTAGTGCACCGTGCCTGAGAGGATTCCTTCCATGAAGGATTACCCCCAGAGGATTTCCCCTGAATCGATTGGCCTACTTCGCAACGAGCCGTTTGAATCTATGACTATTCGCACACGATTCGCACCTAGCCCGACGGGTTACCTCCATATAGGTGGGGTTCGCACGGCCCTGTTCAATTACCTGCTGGCCAAGAAAGCCGGGGGGCAATTCCTCTTGAGAATCGACGACACCGACCAGCAACGCAATGTCGAGGCGGCACTTAGACCGATCCTTGAGGGTTTCCGCTGGTTAGGATTGCAATGGGACGAGGGTCCTGAGTGCGGTGGACCGTATGAACCCTACTTCCAATCGCAACGGACAGAACACTACCAGCGAGCCGTCGAGAGGTTGCTCGCTAGCGGACATGCATACAAAGATTATGCCAAAACCGAGGAACTCGCCGAGTACAAAGCGATCGCAGAGCGCGAAGGCAAAGCCTTCCTCTACGATCGTCGTTTCATGTCCACCTCGCCCGAGCAGCACAAGGCCTACGAAGCCGAGGGTCGGACCGCAGTGGTGCGGCTGAAAATGCCCCGCAGCGGTCAATGCCAATTCCACGACTTGATTCGAGGGGATTGTTCTTTCGAATGGGCAGACGAACAAGACCACGTCATTCAACGCGCCGATGGAACCTGTTTGTACCACTTGGCCAGCGTGGTCGACGACTACGATTTTAAGATCACGCATGTGGTCCGTGCCGTCGAACACTTACCCAATACCCCGCGTCAGATCTTCATCGCTCAGAGTTTGGGATACGAGCTTCCAATCTATGCTCATTTGCCTTACGTGGCTGAACCCGGCGGAACAGCCAAACTGAGCAAGCGCAAGCTAGAGAAGTACCTCAAGCAAAAAGACTTTGCGATGCTCTCGGCGTTAGGCACAAGCGTGACGGACAAGGCCCATTTGCAAACGACACCTGAAACATTCAATCCGGTCGTGATCGATTTCTATCGGGAGACAGGTTTTTTACCCGGTGCGATTTTGAACTACCTTCTGCTCCTCGGATGGTCGCTCGACGATAGCACCGAAGATTTCACACTCGAAGAAGCAATCCGAGATTTCTCGCTCGAACGGGTCAATAAAGCACCTGCCTCCTTTGACCCACAAAAGCTCCTTGCTTTCCAAGCTCGCTGGATGCACCGGCTCGATACGAAGAAAAAAGTCGCTATGGTTTTGCCCTACCTCCAGAAGGCAGGTTGGGTTGCCAATCCAGCACCCTGCCAGTTCGCTGAACATTGCACCAAGGTGGTCTTGGCCGCAGCCGATCGGATCAAAGTCGCAGGAGATATCCTCGAATTTGAGGAATTCTTCGTCGCAGACGATCAGTTGCGATACGACCAAGCTGGATTCGACAAAAGGGTCCGAGCAGAGCCCCAAGCGATCGAATTGCTCGAAGAGACCAGGAGTCTGGTTCGGGCCTGCGAACCATGGTCCCCCGAAGCCCTCGAGGGCCAGATCAAGGCCATGGTCGAAACCCGCGGTCAGAAACTAGGAATTTGTATCAATGCGATCCGATTGGCACTCACGGGCAAGACCTCTGGGGTCGGCGTATTCGATGCGTTTGGAATCTTGGGCAAGGATTCCTCTGAAGCCCGAATCGACCGCTGCATCCAAATCGCTAAGCAGACATGACATCCCAACCCAAACCACCGAGGATCAAGTTCTGCGGGTTCACTCGCCAGCAAGATCTAGCCGACGCGATCGATCTGCAGGTCGATGCGATCGGGCTGAACTTCTACCCCAAGAGCAAACGATATGTCGAACCGCTTATTGCCAAGCGACTCTCATCGCTGGTACAAGGCTGCTGCATGCGGGTAGGGATCTTTGTCGATTCGACTCCCGAACAGATCGATCGTGTCCTCTCGGTGTGCCCTCTAGATGCGATCCAACTGCACGGCCAAGAGTCCGTCGAATGGCTTATGGAGTTCGAGAATTCCTCCTACTGGCCAGGATTGCCAATTCTTAAGGCGTTGGCATACCGAGGCCCTCTGGACGATCCGGATTGGACAAGCTGGGTTCAGGAGAGCTCCCACGAGCATTCCTCCGTCATCGGCATGCTCGTGGATGCTTACGATCCGATCGAAAAAGGGGGAACCGGCAAACGGGCCAACTGGGGCTTGCTGAGACCTCGACCGTCGAGTTTTCTCAAAGCCGACGGTTCGAGCGCCCCGCTGCTGCTCGCCGGTGGATTGGATCCGAGCAACCTAGCCGAAGCCTTGGAGTTGGTCGAACCAAGTGGGATCGATGTCGCCAGTGGGATTGAATCCTCGCCTGGGATCAAGGATCCAGTTAAGATGAGGTCGATGGTCGAGACGATTCGAAACTACGCGACGTCGAGGTGAACGATGGCTAGCTCCCTGATACAGTCAAAATACCCGATGGAGATCGAGGGCAAGTACCGAGTCGAAGACTCCACCGAGCTATTGGCCCAACTGGAGAGCCTGGGAGCTAAGGAACTCGAGTCGGAGTCTCAAGAAGACCATTATTTAAGGCACCCGGCGAGGGATTTCCGAATCACCGACGAGGCGCTTCGGATGCGCCGAGTCAACGAACAGTGGCACATCACTTACAAAGGTCCTCGCCAAGAGGGTTTGTTCAAGACCCGACCAGAAATCGAATTGCCGTTGGCGAACCGAAGCGAAGTCGGCTGGCTGAAGATTTGGGAAAACCTAGGTTTTGAGCCTGTCGCCATCGTGCGAAAAACTCGCAGAGTTTTCTCACTCGAAGACTTCCACCCAGGCTTGAAAGTCACGCTCGATAATGTTTGCGAATTAGGAATATTCGCCGAAGTCGAATGCGTCGTCGATTCACCCGAAGAGTTGGCTATGGCCGAACAAGCCATCGCATCGGCGGCGAATGCCCTAAGGCTTCACCACGTCGAGAAACGAAGCTATCTTTCGATGCTTTTGGAGCAACAGAAATAGAGTCCGTTCATGAACGAATCCCACGACCATTCCCAAATCGTTTTGCGCCGGATGCTCGACGCGAACACCAACCGGGTGATGGAAGGCCTCCGAACCCTCGAGGACGTAGCAAGGTTCTCTGGATGGGTCCAATGGCAAGTCGATTACAAGAGTATTCGACATGTCCTTCAACAACTGATCGATGATTTAGGACAAGGCTCCTTAGGGCAATCCGCATTGGTTTCAGCAAGGGATGCACATGGGGACGTCGGCAGAGAAAGCAAAACGACCCAAGAGATGCAGCGGCCCGAGGGTCTTCTCTCGATCGTTGCAGCAGCGGCCTCGCGGGTCGAACAAGCACTCCGTGTGATCGAAGAGGCCACCAAAGTGCTCGCACCCAATCAGGCCGCTTCGATCGAGCAACAGCGATACAAAGTTTATGACTTGAATGCCGCATTGCGGTTGGCCTGCCAGCGGGATTTAAGGTTCCTGCAGCAAGCTAGACTCTATGTTTTGGTCGACTGTCAACTAGCGATCGACGCGTTCGCTCGACGGATCGCGGAGATATCCAAGGCGGGAGTCCAACTGATTCAGATTCGTGACAAGCATGCCGATGCCATTCGCATTTTGGAGTATTTTCAAGTAGCCCAGGAAGCCGTCGAGAGCAGCGCTACGCGAGTATTGATCAACGACCGGGTCGACATTGCAGCGACGACAAAGGCGGCGGGAGTTCACATCGGACAAGAGGACCTGCCGGTGCGATCCTCGCGACGGATTCTGCAGCCATGGCAATACTTAGGTCTATCGACCCACGACCTTGCACAGGTCCAGAAGGGAATCGCACTGGGAGTCGACTATATCGGCTGTGGACCCACATTCGCATCCCAGACGAAATCTTTTGATAGATTTTCCGGAATTCCATTTTTGCTTCAAACGGCCAGTTGGTTGCAGGCCAACGCACCGACCGTACCCGCTTTCGCGATCGGTGGGATCCACTTGGAAAATCTCCCGCAGGTGCTCGATGCAGGATTTGCCAGGGTGGCCCTAGGCTCATGCGTCTGGAATGCTCAAAACCCAGCGAACATGACCGAAAAGCTCCGGCAAATGCTCGATCGAGCCTGATCCGATCGACTTGCGACCAAACCGAGGTGGGCCTCAGAAGCCAAATTGAGTACACTAAAGCCGACTGTTTTGAGTCCGCCTCGTAGCGTTTCATCCCACAATCCCAGATAGATGGATCTAGTTTGCTATGCCGATTGGAAAAACCTTCAACAACGTCGTCGAAACTGTTGGCAACACCCCGATGATCCGGATCAACCGTCTGCTTGGATCCGATGCGGCCACCGTGTATGCCAAGTGTGAATTTTTCAATCCACTCAAGAGTGTCAAAGACCGCATCGGGCTCGCGATGGTCGAGGATGGAGAAGCAAGCGGCAAGATCCACAAAGACACTCATATCATCGAGCCGACAAGCGGCAATACCGGGATCGCCTTGGCCTTTGTATGCGCGGCCAAAGGCTATCGCTTGACATTGACCATGCCCGAATCGATGTCGGTCGAACGTCGAGCCTTGCTCAAAGCCCTCGGAGCAAGTCTGGTTCTAACCCCGGCGGCCGAAGGGATGCGAGGAGCGATCGCCAAAGCCAACGAATTGGTCGCTGCCGACAGCCTCGGCTGGATGCCCCAGCAGTTTGAAAACCCAGCGAATCCAGCCGTTCACGAACGCACCACCGGGCCGGAGATCTGGGCCGACACCGCCGGGAATATCGACGCGATCGTCGCGGGGGTCGGAACCGGGGGCACGATCACGGGGGTCGCAAGGTACATCAAGAAACTCAATCCGAATTTTAAGGCCATAGCCGTCGAACCCAAGCAGTCCCCGGTGATCAGTGGCGGACAGCCCGGCAAGCATCGGATCCAAGGGATCGGAGCAGGGTTTATCCCCAAAAATCTCGACACATCTCTGATCGACGAGGTCATCCAGGTCGACGACGAACTGGCCTTTGAATGGGGCCGCAAGCTTCATCGTCAGGAGGGGATCATGGCCGGGATCAGCAGCGGCGCGAACCTCTGTGCCGCCTCGCAGTTGGCTTCGCGTCCAGAGTGGAAAGGCAAGCGGATCGTCACGATCATGTGCAGCCTCGGAGAACGCTACCTATCGACGCCACTTTTCGCCGATGCGGGCTGATCGCCCTTATGCCCCTGGACGACCGATTTCGTCCCCCGAATCCAACCCATTGCAGGCTACAATCGCATGACACCCTTTCCATCGATCCGACGTCGCGGTTTTCTCGCTGGTGCTCTCGCAACTGGATTGGCACTTGCAAGCTCCGCGGATCGTTCTGGCCAACGATGCGATGCTGCTGAGCGCAACCCCAAGTGGGATGCAGCCACTCGTCGCGGCTTGGATTTTTTAGCCCGCACCCAATCATCGCGAGGTCAGTGGAATACGCCCCCTTACCCGGTTGCCGTTACGGCCCTAGCGGGCCTAGCTCTGCTTTGCAGCGGTTCGACAGTCACCCAAGGTCCCTACTCGAAGCAGATTGCACGGACGACCGATTACCTGTTGTCTCAATCGCGAAAAAATGGCCTCATCGGGGATCCTCAAAACGACCAGCGTTACACCTACGGTCACGGATTCTCGATGCTGTTTCTTTCGCAAGTGCTCGGAGAAGAAGGGTTGCAGGATCGGCGGGACGATCTAGTCGAGACGCTCGACCGAGCCGTCGCATTCTGTGGTAAAGCGCAAACTCCAGCCGGCGGTTGGGGCTACGTCAGCGCCAAGGACGGCCAAGACTACGACGAAGGCTCGACAACCATCACGCAAGTCCAAGGACTGCGAGGCTGTCGCAACGCAGGAATCACTGTCCCGGGTGAAATCATCGAAGCGGCCAAGCGGTACATCTACACCTGTCAGAACCCAGACGGTGGCATCAGCTACTCGAGCCAGCAGATGGGAAGCTCACGGCCGGCGATCACCGCCGCATCCCTTGCTGCCTTGTACAACGCAGGAGACTACGAGAACTCCAAAGTTCCCGAAATGCTCACCTATAGCCGCAGGGAGCTCTACGACGTCAAAAAGGTCGACGATGCGTTTGGCCACTGGCACTACACGTACCTGTACTACAGCCAAGTCGTATACCGCCAGGGGGACGAGGAGTGGCTGCCCTTCAGAGATCGACTCTATTCGAACATCGAGAACGACCAAGGCCCCGAGGGAGCTTGGGAAGGCCAGATCCACAACATCTACATCTCAGCTTGCAACCTGATCATGCTGCAATTGGACTTAGGCTACTTGCCGATTTTCCAACGCTGAGAGAATTTTCGAAGCGACCGTGCCGAGCTCCTCATCCTGAGTCAATTCCAGCCGTTGAATGCCTGGCATGGATCGAAACCACATCTCCTGGCGTCGCACGAACTGCCGGGTGTGCACGGTGATCTTCTCCTTCATCATGTCCCAACTGATCGAGCCTGCCAAATACTCGATCGGTTCCTTATAGCCGACGGCTTGGGAAGCGGTTCGGCCGAGGATTCCGTAGCGCGCTTGCAACCCGGAGACCTCATCGATAAGCCCCTCGCAGAGCATCCGATCGACGCGCTGTGCCACCCGATCGTGCAGGACCGATCTTTCCCATCCGAGAACAAATGCATGGCTCTTGGCCGGTACGACGAAGCGTTCGAACTGAGTCTGCCAGTGGCTAAGTGGTTTTCCGGTAAGTTTAGCAACCTCCAGGGCCCGAACCATGCGTCGTTGATCGCCAGGGAGTATCTTATGAGCCGAAAGCGGGTCGACTTGCTTGAGTCGCTCAGCGAGGGCCTGGATTCCCACCGACTGGACCTCCTCGTCGACAGCCTTACGAAAATCCCAATCGGCCGGTGGGCCCTGGAAGAATCCGCAAATCAAGGATTTCAGATACAGAGGCGTTCCTCCAACCAATAGCACGTTCTTCCCTCGGCTTTGGATCTTTGCGACCTGAGAGTGGGATTCCTGGAGAAACTCTGAAACACTGTAATCGTGGGTCGGCTCGACGATATCGATCAAGTGATGGGGGATCTTTTCCCGGGCTTCGATGCTCGGCTTGGCCGTCCCGATGTCCATACCTTTGTAAACGGCCATCGAATCGACCGACACGATTTCGGCGTTTAGGGATTCAGCAAGCTCGAGGGCGACTTGGCTTTTGCCCGAACCGGTCGGTCCAGTCAAGTACACGACGTTGTCCAGAGGGGGCGTAATCCAATCGGCGAGCACTTGAGTTTCGGAGTTCATCGGCAGATCGATCGCGAAAGCGAAAAGGCAACAGCAAGGTTTCCTCATGTTATAAGGACTTGGCAACCACTTGGAATCGACAAATAACCCCTAAATGCCTAGGATATTCGACCTGGGACACAGGGGTTTCTGTTGTCCGGGTTGACCTTTTTGGCTTCGGCGCTTTTTTCATGATGTCCACGGATATTCTAGACCGCTTGATGGCGCAGTTACACCTCCGAGCCGAGGAGTTGCCCGAGGGTTCGTATACGACCAAGTTGATCCAGGGTGGATTGTCCAAGATGGGGGGCAAACTCGCCGAGGAGGTCTTTGAACTCGTCGATTCGGCCCGCGAGGAAGGCCCCGCCGGCCGTGAGCACTTGGTCAAGGAAGCCTGCGATGTGCTCTACCATCTGTGGGTCATCCTCGCAACGCGACAGATCACCGTCGAGCAACTGCGAACCGAACTTGAACGCCGCGAGGGGGTATCGGGGATCGTGGAAAAGCAGAATCGCCAAAAGGAGCAGCAAGGGCCATGAGTTTAAGCGACAACATGTTGAGAATTGGAATACCGAGCAAAGGCCGCTTAAGCGAATTGGCCACCGAACTGTTGCTCCAAGCAGGACTGAACTTCCGTCGCCAAGAGCGCGCCTTATTTGCGCGAGTCAGCGGACTTGCGGCCGACATTACATTTCTCCGAACCGACGATATCCCTACCCTATGTGCCGAAGGTGCGATCGATCTGGGAATCACCGGAAGCGATTTGGTCGAGGAGGCCCTAGCACAGATCGATGTCCGAATGAAACTCGGGGTAGGTCGATGCAAATTGGCTGTATGCGTTCCCTTGCATGGCGACATCCAATCGGCAAGCGATTTGGCGGGCAAGCGAGTCGCAACGAGCTTCCCTCGGACAACCGAACGGTACTTGAACAAACACTCCGCGCCAGTTCACTTGGTGGGATTGAACGGATCGGTCGAAATCATGATCTCGCTGGGGGTGGCCGATGCGATCGTCGATTTGGTCGAAACCGGCAGCACACTTGCGGCAAACCAATTGAGAATCCTTGACATCATCGGCGAGTACGAGACGGTCTTGATCCAAAGTCCGAAATGTCGGGATCTGGCCACTGCAGATCGGATTGTTCGAAGGCTCGAGGGGGTCGTCATCGCCCGCGATTATTCGCTCCTAGAGTACAACATCCCCCGGGCAAAGTTGTCGCAGGCCGAGGCAATCACCCCCGGGTTTACTTCCCCGACAGTCAATAGCTTAGAAGATCCCAACTGGTGCGCGGTTCGAGCGATGGTCAAGCGCAAGGAGGTCATCACGATCATGGAACGCCTCGAGCAGATCGGAGCAATTGCGATTTTGGAGTTCGCGATCAACAACTGCCGCCTGGATCAAAACCCTGGCGGCTGAGTACCCAAACCCAAAAATCGGTCATGGAACCACCGATGAAACTGGCTTATTTTTTTGTCGGTAGAATCACACGGCCGGGGATCCCTAGGTCCAAACGAAATACCGCACCGGGTTTGCCATCGGCCTGAATCGCACCGGTGACAAAGAGTTGGTCATGCTTGGGGCCTCCGAATGCGACATTGCTCGTGAGGCGATTGCCACCTGGATAGGACCTGAGCAACTTGCCAGAAGGATCCAAGACTTGGACTTGCTGCATTCCGTAATGAGCTACGTACAGGTTCCCTTTGGCGTCCAAGCACATACCGTCGGGCTGGTTGTCTTCCCATTTGCCGCTGGGATTTTTGGGAAGATCTGCAAAGACCTTCATCGGCCCGACCTTACCTTGAGATAGAACAGGGTATTCAAGAACGCGGTTGAATTGACTCTCACCGACAAGCAACCGCTTGCCATCTTGGGTCAGCACGATGCCGTTTGGAAAGGCCAGGCCCGAGGCGACCAAATGGGTTTTGCCTGCGGTGTCGACATAATGAATCGTGCCGATAAGTTTATCTTTGCCCGACTCGCCCGGGTCGGTAAAGTAGAAGCCACCTTGGGGATCGAGCGTCAAATCGTTAGGACCGCGAAGTGGCTTGCCATCGCATTCTTTGGATGCAGGAGCCAGTGGTTTTCCATCGCGATCCAGATGGAGCACCGCATGCTGACTTGCGTCGCAGACCAAATGGGTTCCATCGGCCAGGACCTTGTGTCCGTTCGGAGCCCCGGTGAGTGCAAAATCGCGATGCGTTCCATCGAGCTGGAACTCGGTAAGCGTTTTATCCCACGAGATGTAGCCTTTTCCATCGTGATCGAACACGACACCCTCGCAGTAGCTAGGGACCTCGAACAATTTCATCGCCGTGATCTTATCGACCGAAGGCAGGTCCTGGGCAAGGACACAAGCGGCCCCCAAAAGCATGGAAGTCGAGCAAGAAGCCACGACGCTCGCAGTCTTGCGAATGTTGGAGAATTGACAGGTTGCGGCGAAGCGCACAAAACGTTGTCGGAATGATCGCATTGCAAAACATCCTTAAGGGAACGAGAGGTTTCAACGGAGCGTTTGGTTTACTTCCAAACAAACCGTCATCGTATACGAGCGGCTCCTCAAAGCAAGAATATCTCAACCGATGATTTTCGCACAAACTCTTCGGGAACGATCCCCTCTGCAACCCCCGAACTGCGTAGAATGGGACCATCATCCCGTAAAGAATGCATAGCGATGCAATCCTCTGGATTCTATACCTCTCGTACCCAAAAGGTGGTAACCATGGCATGGTCGATTAGCAAAGCGGTTCTGGTCCCTTATGATTTCTCTGCGCATTCGCGAGTCGCAGTAGAAAAGGCGTTATCGATCGCCGACTCACCTTCCCAAGTCCACATCCTGCATGTACTCCCGACTTTCATACCCTTAGCCCCAGAGGGATTCCCCGTCGAGGCGATCGATGATCAAGTTCGCCTTGAGTACACACAAAAAGCACTCGATGAAGAATTCGCCGACCCTCGGTTCGCTCAGTGCTCCAAGGAAGTCATGATCGGTGACCCTGGTCTAACGTGCGTCGAGCGAGCCAAAAGCATCGGTGCAGACCTGATCGTGATTCCATCGCACGGCCGCAGCGGGATCACTCGATTGGTCCTGGGAAGTGTTGCAGAGCGAGTCGTCCGCTTTTCTCACGTTCCGGTACTGGTGATCAAGATAAGCGACTCATGACGAGCTTACGCTCTCGCTTCGGCGTCGACTGTGGTGGTAGCCATACAGAGCGTAGACCAGCAATCCAATCGCGCACCAAATGCCGAAACGAATCCAGTTGGCCGCTCCGAGACCCGCTATCAGGTAAAGATTGACAACCACCCCTAGGACGGGGATGGCCGACCAACGGTATCGCACGGCAGCAGCCGATAGAGCCAAGAAAACCGACAGAAAGATCGCATAGGGGATTCGATCGTAGTGAAAATTGCCATCCAGGATCCACTCCCCACCTAATTGGTGATTGTCCGGGAGCTTCGGCAAGATCAAGCAGTAAGCGACAAAGCACAGCGGCAAGAGGACTTGGCCAGGCAACTTAGGGACCCGAAATCCTTTCGAATCGGGGTTGGTACTTCCCGAGACGAGGATCCCTCCGCACACGAGCATGAATGCAAACAGAGTGCCGATGGAGGCCAGATCGGTGACGAATTGGGAATTGAAAAAAAGGGTTGGTAAGGCGACCATCACCCCAGTAACGATCGACGAGAATGCAGGGGTTTTGTATCTAGGATGGATCGATGCAAAAGGTTTTGGGAGAAGCCCATCGCGGGCCATGCTCATGAAGATTCTCGGTTGTCCCAGTTGAAAGACCAGAAAGACACTCGTCGTTGCGATCACGGCGCTGAGCGAAATGATGCCCACCAAAGAGGGCAAACCGATCTTTTCAAAGACATACGCAAGCGGATCGTCGACATCGAGCTCCTTATACGAGACCATACCGGTCAGAGTAAACGAGAGGATGATGTAGATCATCGTGCATAGTAGCAACGTCAGCAACGTCGCGCGAGGAATATCGCGCTGAGCATTCTTGCACTCCTCAGCGGTCGTCGAGATCGCATCGAAACCGATATAGGCAAAGAAGACACCGGCGATCCCTTTGAAAACACCCTCGAGTCCATTCGGAGCAAAGGGACTCCAGTTGCTCGGCTTGATGTAAAACGCTCCGACCAAAACAACCAACATCACGACGGCCATTTTCAACAAGACCATCGCGTTGCTGACTTTTTTCGATTCGTGAATCCCGACGATGACAAGAGCCGTAATCAAGACGTTGACCACGATTGCAGGCAGGTCGACAATCAATTTCAAACCGCCAAGGCTCGGAGCCGTCTCCCAAGCTTCAAGGTGCCTTTGGAGCTCCTCGCCCGCAACCCCGTTTGCCGCTTGGACCGCAGCCCACTGAGCCGGTGCCCGCGCTGAACTGTAATAGTCCTGGACCAGCCATTGGGGGATCTGAAAACCCCATCCAAACCCCGACAGCCATCCTTGCATACCTTCGAGAAGGTTGACGAAGTAGCTCGACCAAGCGAACGCAAGAACGCTGTTGCCGATCGCGTACTCCATCAATAAGTTCCATCCGATCATCCAAGCCGTCAGTTCCCCGAAGGCCACAAACGCGTAGGTATAGGCGCTCCCACTCGTCGGGATACTCGATGCGAACTGCGCGTAGCACAAAGCCGAAAAGAGGCATGCGAGGGCCGTGATGACAAACAGGAGCGAAATTGCAGGCCCACCATCAAACGAAGCCCGTCCAATGGTCGTAAAGGCTCCCGCACCGATGACCGCAGCGATTCCAAAACAGGTCAGGTCAAAGAGGGTCAGGCTACGGACGAGCGACTCGGAAGATTGGTTTTCGTATTCTTGGTCGATCTGAGCGAGCGTTTTTCGTCGAAGCAAACGAGCTTGGATCGATTCCCAGGACATAGTTACCACCTTATCGACGAGCGAACCCATACAAATTTGAGAAATATCCTAACGGTTCCCGGGCCTAGCAGGACTACGCGAAGGGACCAATTGAGGGTAAATTTAGGCCATTATTTGCGGCCCATGAGGTTCGGCTCGGACCTCAACTTCCATCAAACGATCCAGAATTATGAAAACTGACGAGTTGCGAGAAAAGTACCTAGCGTTCTTTGAGTCCAAGGGTCATCATCGCCAAGCCAGCGATGTGTTGGTCCCCACGTGGGATCCGTCGGTCCTCTTCACGCCCGCAGGCATGAACCAATTCAAAGACCACTTTCTCGGAAAAGTCAAACTCGATTACACACGCGCGACGACTTGCCAAAAATGCTTGCGCACAGGCGATATCGACAATGTCGGTAGGACCGCCTACCACCATACCTTCTTCGAAATGCTCGGCAACTTCAGCTTCGGTGATTACTTCAAGGCCGAAGCGATCGCTTGGGCTTGGGAACTCCTGACGGACAAGAAATGGTTCGGGATCGATCCAGATCGATTGACCATCACCGTTTACAAAGACGACGACGAAGCAGCCAGGATTTGGAACGAAAAGATTGGTTTGCCCACCTCTCGAATCACCCGGATGGACGAAGCCGATAACTTCTGGCCAGCCAGCGCCCCGAGCCAAGGCCCCGATGGAGTCTGCGGACCTTGTTCAGAAATCTACTACACCCTCGAAGGGGGCAAGACCGTCGAGATCTGGAATCTGGTCTTCACCCAATTCAATCGCGTCGGAGAACCACCGAATAACCTCCGACCCTTGCCGAGCAAGAACATCGATACAGGAATGGGATTGGAACGGGCCGCAAGCGTCCTGCAAGGCGTACCGACGAACTTCCACATCGATATCCTACTGCCGATTGTCCAAGCTGCCGCAGAAGTCTGTGGCGTGAAATACGCTTACGAAAGCGACGATGGACGTCGTTTGCGTCGAATCACTGACCACGTCCGAGCCTGTAGCTTTGCCATCCACGAGAACGTTTATCCCGGTCCGAAAAAAGCTCGCTACGTCATCAAAAGACTCCTGCGACGCGCTGTTCTAGACGGTCATCAACTCGGGATGAGGGATCCGTTCCTCCATCAACTCGTCCCAATCGTCGCCCAAATGATGAAAGCTTCCTATCCAGAACTCTCCGATACCACCGACCGCGTCGCAGCGGTCATGAAACGCGAGGAAGCCGACTTCTTTGCTACCATCGGGTCGGGACTCGAACGCATCGACCGATTGTTCGATGAAATGGCCGGCAAAGGGAGCACCATGGTCGATGGTACCGAAGCCGCTACGCTCTACCAAACCCACGGAGTTCCACCAGAACTCTTCCAACAGATCTCCGCCGAACGAGGATTCTCCTTTGATTGGGATGGATACCGCGAAGCGATGCTCCGACACGGTGACATCAGCGGTGGTGGAACCGTCGAACTCTTCGAAACCGGCCCGATCGAAACACTCAAAGAGGCTCTGCACCAATCGGAGTTTCTCGGATATACCACCGCCCAAACTCCAGCCCAAATCAAAGGGGTCATCGTCGGAAAACCCAAGGACGACCGTCTGGTCAGCTCCGTCTCGAACGACACCCAACCCGAAATGCTACGCATCGTCTTGGATCGCTCCCCGTTCTACGCAGAAAGCGGTGGACAAGTAGGCGATACCGGCAAACTGCAAACCAATAACGGTACTTTTGAAGTCACCGACACGCAGAAAAGCGGCGACTTGATCGTCCATTTTGGTCGCATGCTCTCTGGAAGCCTCAAGGAAGGCGAAACCGTCCAAGCCTCGGTCGACGAGAATCGTCGCAACTCGATCCGCCGAGCCCACTCGGCAACCCATGTCCTGCACCATGCTCTCCAGTCGCGACTCGGAAAACATGCCCAACAGCAAGGAAGCAAAGTGGACGCCGATTGGTTGCGATTCGACTTCAGCCACCAAGACTCCCTCTCAGACGAGGACCTCAAGCAGATCGAAGGATTATCCAACGAGAAAATCACCCAAGGTGCAGCAATCCGCTGGGATACCGTCGCCCTAGCCCAAGCCCGAGAACTCGGTGCGATGATGCTCTTTGGAGAAAAGTACCCCGACCCAGTCCGTATGGTCAGTATGGGAGATTTTTCTCGCGAACTCTGCGGAGGAACCCACGCGAACAATACCGCCGAAATCGGTACCCTGGAAATCCTCACCGATGAGAGCGTCTCGGCTGGCGTCCGACGAATCACCGCCTTGACCGGCCCTAGGGCTCTTGAGCACCGTGCCAAAATCGAAGCCCAAGCGGCCCTGGTCGCCCAAAAACTCGGTTGCCCAATCGATCAACTTCTACCCCGTACCCTCGAGCTTGTCAGCGCCATTCGCAAATTGAAAAAAATCGCTGCATCGGCAGGTGGGAATGAAACACCGCCGGTTAAAGTCGGTGGCCAAGTACCCCCACCAAATTCCTCATTGAAATCCAATCTGGTTTACGCAGATATTCGCAGCGCTCTGAAGCAAGCCGCTAGAGCAATGAACGTTTCGCTCGACGAAGTTGGCGGTCGAATGGATGCCTTGCTGACCGAAGAGCGTCAACTCCATGAGCAACTCGCGCAGCTTTCGAGCGCAAGCAATTTGGACGTCGATCAACTGATCGCAACGGCCCAATCCGTCGGCCCAACCCTGGTGATCGTCGCTCGTATACCCAACGCCAATACCGCAATGATGCGACAGTGGATCGATCAAATCCGTAAGAAGTCAGCCAAGCCCGTGGCGGTTCTGTTTGCAACCCACGATCAGGACAAAGTCACTCTGCTCGCAGGCTTGAGCCAATCCCTCGTCGACCAAGGATATAGCGCGGGTAAGTGGATCGCACCCGTAGCCGAAGTCGTCGGTGGCAGTGGCGGAGGTCGACCCGACTTCGCCCAAGCCGGCGGGAAACTTCCCGGGAACATCGACCAGGCGCTGACAATCGCCAAATCCACTTGGCAATCCATCGCTGGGAGCTAAGACCCCGAACCTGACATTCCGAACCCTCCAACTAGGCTCTATCCATGACGACGAACCTGCTCGCCTTGGAAACTTCAGGACGGAGCGGGTCGATCGCCTTGGCAAAATCCAACGAATCCCTCGATGGACTCCGCGAATCGATCGGCTCGGGTTGGTCCCCGCCAGGCCGCTGCCTGAGAAATCTAACCGAGCGATTGGAAATCCTATCGCTCGATTTGGACCCAACCTGGGGGTCAGCAAAGACGCTCGCACCAGCGATCCATAAACTACTTGCCCAAGACGGACTTTCTCCCAAAGACCTACACGCAATCGCAGTTGTGCAAGGCCCAGGGTCGTTTACTGGGTTACGCGTCGGGATCGCGACGGCCAAAGTGATGGCCTATGCGCTGAAAATACCCATCGTGGCGGTCGATACGCTCGAGGTCATCGCTCAGCAAGTTTCCGATTCCCGGACAGAATCCGAATCACCGACCGAACCCGAATCACCAACCGTACCCGGATCGCAAAACCTCGATCTGTTCGCAGTCGCAGACGCATTTCGAGGGCAGAGCTTTTGGGCCAAGTATCGCATCGGGGCAGGGGAGTGCGTCGAGACGATCCGAACTCGAATCGATGACAATACTTGGTTGGCCCAAGAGCTCTCTGCCCAGGATCCCTCCGTCTGCATCGCAGTCGCAGGACCATCGCTTGAAAAACTCCGAGAATGCTATCGGGACGTTCCAAGCTCGCAGTGCCAAAGTGCACTCGATAAGCGCTCTCTTGTTTGGGAACCAAAGCAGTACGGTGAGCCTCGAGCGTCTACCGTGGCAAGACTCGGCTGGCGAGCATGGATGAGAAATCAAACCGTCGAGCCGTTCGGTTTGCTACCCATGTACTATCGCAGTAGCGCTGCCGAAGAGAAGCAATCTTCAGGACCAAGTTGATGGTTCGCTACTCAAGGCCAAAGAATCCCGCCGGCGGAATGGCTTGACCACCGACAACCCCAAGCCCTCGCGTCGGTAGGAATCGTGGTTCGAGCGCAAATTGCAGCGATACATTGTCCCGACCGCTGTCGACAGCCAGCCCGACTCGAAACAGAAAAGATTCGCCAATTCGAGTCAACCCGATCGTATGCCCGTTGCTACCCGTTGGCCCAAAATCGTAAACCGAACTGCCGACGGCCGCCCACTTGTCGTTCATGCGATAAGTCAACGTCGAGGTCAGGAGCTTGGCCGAAACAGGCCCATCGAGGTTGGTTAAGCCGACATAAAAATCGCCTCGCAAAGGGCGCGAAATCAAAGTGCCGATCGAGGTGGCTTGCAACCCTCGGTCGAACATGTCGTAATATCCGTCGCTCAGGAGGG
>Ga0315903_10003763_pt1 | contig 20745 bp, 17 predicted proteins | sample LakEriMetagenome_7_FD_203524 | JGI IMG/M metagenome (GOLD analysis project Ga0315903, IMG submission 203524) | Freshwater fungal communities from buoy surface, Lake Erie, Ohio, United States - Buoy 2 MA119 | ecosystem: Environmental > Aquatic > Freshwater > Lake | place: USA: Lake Erie, Ohio... | reverse complement strand
TTTTGGCGGAGTGGACGGGACTCGAACCCGCGACCCCCGGCGTGACAGGCCGGTATTCTAACCAACTGAACTACCACTCCTGGTAGCTTGAAGCTTTTGCTCTGAAGAACCAGCTTAACGCTGACAACAAAGCCAAGTGCAACAAAACTTGGCGACCCTACGGGGATTCGAACCCCGGTACTCACCGTGAAAGGGTGATGTCCTAGGCCTCTAGACGATAGGGTCATAACCTGGACTCAATTGAACTGCTTCAATCAATGATTCGACACTGTGGTGGAGGTAAGCGGGATCGAACCGCTGACCTCTTGCATGCCATGCAAGCGCTCTCCCAGCTGAGCTATACCCCCTTTGTGGCACCCTAACAGGTACCCCTCGCAGGTGTCGAGAAATGGATTATAGACAGGTTTTTATGCGTTTTTCAAGCGCTCTAAAACTTTTTGCTTCTCGCACAAGGCCAAGACTGCATCGAGAGAAGGAGTCTGTGCAGTGCCCATGACCAAAACCCGAACAGGCATGGCCAACTGCGGCATTTTCAAACCTTGCTCCGCTAACACCTCTTTGATAACCAACGCAATTGACGCTTTGTCCCAAGCACATACGGACAATTTTTCAACCAACCGCGCCAATGCCGGTTTGATTGCATCGGTCACATGCTGGGCTTTTTCCTCCCCTTTCGGCGAGACATCACCGTAAAAAACGGCTACCCAATCGGCCAATACGCACAGCGTGTCACAACGGTCTTTGAACAAACCGCAAATGGCAGGTAAACGTTCATCCGAGTCAATGCCGCGTTGCCTCAAGATATCTTTGACCCACAAGGCCAATACTGCATCGTCAGACGCCTTCAAATGCTGCGCATTGACCCACCGCAATTTGGCATCGTCAAACTGGGCTGCACTGCGTCCCAAATGGTCAAGGTCGAACCAATCTAAAAATTGTTGGCGGCTGAAAATTTCGTCGTCACCATGACTCCAACCCAAGCGTGCTAAATAGTTCACCATGGCCTCCGGCAAATAACCTTCGTCGCGATACTGCGTGACAGGTTTGGCGCCGTTGCGCTTGCTTAATTTTTCGCCCTGTTCATTGAGCACGGTGGGCAAGTGCGCATACACAGGCGCCTCTTTGCCCAAGGCTTTGAAAATATTGATTTGACGCGGCGTGTTGTTCACATGGTCATCACCGCGAATGACGTGTGTGATGGCCATGTCAATGTCATCCACCACCACGCAAAAGTTGTAAGTGGGTGTGCCATCAGGTCTGGCAATGACCAGGTCATCGAGTTCTTGGTTGCCAATTTCAATGCGGCCCTTCACTTTGTCATCCCAAGCTACCATGCCGTCAATGGGATTTTTGAATCGAAGCACGGGTTTAACACCCGCTGGTATGGGTGGCAATGTCTTTCCTGGCTGTGGTCGCCATGTACCGTCGTAGCGAGGTTTTTCTTTATTCGCCATTTGTTTTTCGCGCAAAGCATCCAACTCTTCGATGCTCATGTAGCAGGGGTACACCTGCCCTGCGGCTTGAAGTTCAGCCAGCACTTGCTTGTAACGGTCCATGCGCTGCATTTGGTAGAAAGGACCTTCATCAGGATCCATGCCTAACCAAGCCATACCCTCCAAAATCACATCAACCGAGGCTTGATTGGATCGCTCTAAATCGGTGTCCTCAATGCGCAATATGAAGGTGCCTCCTTGCGCCTTGGCAAAGGCCCAAGGGTACAAAGCAGACCGAATGTTGCCTAGGTGAATAAAGCCCGTGGGCGAAGGCGCAAAGCGCGTGCGAACTGGTTTTTGAATTGAAGACATTGTTTGATTTGAATTAGAGGGCCGCAAAGCCACGCAAGAAGTCTGCCTTCAAATCATCCAGGTGCTCTAGGCCAACAGCGACACGAATCAAACTTTGCTGTATCCCCGCCACTTGTCTTTGCGCCTCAGTGAGACGCCCATGTGAAGTACTGGCAGGATGTGCCACCAATGTTTTGACGTCGCCTAAATTCGTACACAAGGAAACGGTTCGCATGGCGTTCATGACTTTGAAAGCATTTTCACGACCCTGCTGAGGCGATTGAGCATTGACCTCGAAAGAAAGTACAGCGCCGCCCATGCCGGATTGTTGGGCCATGGCCAACGCATGCTGAGGATGACTCTTTAAGCCGGGATAAAAAACGCGTGCCACTTGCGGCTGCGCCTCTAACCACTGTGCCAAGGCCATGGTCTGCTCAGATTGGGCCTTCATGCGAATGCCCAAGGTCTCCAAGCCTTTCAAAACAACCCAAGCATTGAAAGGCGACAAGGTCATGCCCGCACTTCTCATGACAGGGCCAAAGACATCGTCAATCAATGCCTTGGAACCGCACAATGCACCCGCCATGACACGGCCTTGGCCATCTAAATATTTGGTACCCGAATGAACGATTAAATCGGCACCCATCGAAAGAGGTCGCTGCAAAATAGGCGTTGCAAAACAATTGTCAACCACGAGCAATGCATTGCCAGCATGCGCAATGTCTGCCAAGGCTTTGATGTCGCACACCTCAGTCAAGGGATTGGTGGGAGTTTCAGCAAACAACAAACGGGTGTTGGGTTGTATGGCCGCTTTCCACTCAGGTACTTTCGTTTGAGACACAAAAGTAGTTTGCACGCCGAACTTGGCAAACTCACTGCCAATCAATTTGATGGTCGAGCCAAACAAAGAATGAGAACAGATGACGTGATCGCCACTCTTCAATAAGCCCAAGCACATGAGCAAAATGGCAGACATTCCCGTAGACGTGGCAATACATGCCTCTGAACCTTCGAGGGCCGCCAAACGCATTTCCATGCTGGCCACTGTTGGGTTCCCAAGGCGAGCGTAGGTGTAACCCTCCTCTTCACCCGCAAAGCGACGCGCTGCGGTTTCGGCATCGGGCTGAACATAACCACTGGTGAGGAACATTGCTTCTGAATTTTCACCATATTGGCTGCGTTCAATGGCGGCTCTGACCGCCAAAGTATCGATGTGGAGGTTGTCGGGTAATGGGGGTTGGCTCATGTCGGACTCAAATCATTTTCTAGATTGGATGATGGGGGCATGTGCTTAAGATGCATTTGGCAAAGCCAAACGCGAACGATCAGCATCGGCTTCCGACTCATCCTGTTGAGACGGCCGACTTTCATTCAAGCGTTCAATGTCTTCAGCGGAGACATCGCCCGTGACATAGATACCGTCAAAGCAAGATGCATCGAAGCCATGAACTTTTGGAAAGCCAGGCAAAACAGCGTTGGCCACCGCCAACTTCATGGCGTCAACATCTTGGTAAATGAGCGCGTCGCAGTCGATGATTTGACGAATTTCATCGACCGATTTATTGTGCGCCACCAACTCGTCTTTGGTGGGCATGTCAATGCCATAAACATTTGGATAACGCACTGGAGGTGCAGCACTGGCCATGTAAACCTTGCGGGCACCGGCCTCGCGCGCCATCTGAACAATTTCACGACTGGTGGTGCCGCGCACAATGGAATCGTCGACCAGCAAAACATTACGGCCCTTGAACTCGCTGGCAATCACGTTCAGTTTTTGTCGCACCGACTTCTTGCGCACTGCCTGGCCTGGCATGATGAAGGTTCTACCGACATAACGATTTTTGACAAACCCTTCGCGGTAAGGCAGTCCTAGCAATTGCGCAAGTTGAGCCGCGCTAGGCCGACTCGATTCTGGAATGGGAATGACCACATCGATGTCGCTAGGGGGCACGGTTGAAATGACTCGTTTGGCCAATGTTTCACCCAAGTTCAAGCGCGCCTGATAAACCGAAATGCCGTCCAAAGTAGAGTCAGGGCGAGCCAAATAAACGTATTCAAAAATGCAAGGATTTAAACTGGGTGCATCTGCACATTGTTGACTGTGCAAGGCGGTTGACATATCAATGAAAACGGCTTCACCTGGCGCAATGTTGCGTTCAAACTGATGCATCGTTCCTTCAAGCGCAACGGACTCACTGGCCAACATGTAAGTGCCGTCTTTGCCTTTGCCAATGCACAAAGGTCGAATACCAAAAGGATCCCTGAAGGCCAAGAGTCCGTGGCCGGCAATCAGGGCAATGACAGCATAGGAACCCTTCACGCGGCGATGCACCCCTTGCACTGCTTTGAAAACATCGGCTGGCGTTAGAGGCAAGCCACGCGTGGTTTTTTCCAACTCGTGCGCCAACACATTGAGCAAAACCTCTGAGTCGCTCTCGGTATTGATGTGCCGATGATCGGTTGAAAAGAGTTCAGCCTTCAAGGCCTTGGCATTGGTCAAATTGCCGTTGTGCACCAACACAAGGCCAAAGGGTGCGTTCACATAAAAAGGCTGAGCTTCCTCTTCGCTGAATGCATTGCCCGCTGTGGGATATCGAACTTGTCCTAAGCCGCAGTTACCAGGCAGAGAACGCATGTTACGAGTTCTAAAAACATCTTTCACCATGCCCTTGGCTTTGTGCATGTGAAATTTTCGGTCAATCTGAGTGACGATGCCTGCAGCATCTTGCCCGCGATGTTGCAAGAGCAACAAGGCGTCATAGATCAGCTGATTCACAGGCGCGTTGCTTGCAACGCCGACAATTCCGCACATATCAATCCATTCAGTTGGGCAAATATGCCCCAAATTTTTCAGGCAGCATGGGGCGCAAACCCTTGAGCAAATTCATCAGCATGGGCCCCCCTTGGGACTCCAGCCACCAATCACTCTCTTGCAAAGCCGTCGTGTGCACCACCACGCTGAAGGCCAACAACAAAATCAAGCCCCGAAACAAACCAAAAGTAGCACCCAATATTCGATCGACGGGCCGAAGTCCGACCACAGAAATGATCTTCTTCATGAGTGCAGAAATCAAACCTGCTACAAAAACACTGACAATGAAAACTAGCACAAATGCCGCTGCATAGCGCAGGGTTTCGCCAGAGTTTTGCATTGGCAATTTTTCTGCCACGTCGGGCGCAAACCACTGCGCCAGTAAAAAAGCTGCAATCCATCCCATGACAGAAAGAACTTCGTAAACCAGTCCCCGCCATGCACCGAGCAACATGGAAGCCGCAAGCACTGCAACCAGGATCCAATCGATGGAAGCCATGAATTTGCTCGCCTTAGAGCTTTAACACCGAAGTTTGCAAGTTCAATTTGCGAATTTTTTCCGCTGTTTTGTCTGCTTCTTCTTTGGTCGCAAAAGGGCCCACTCGAACTCGAATGCGTTTTCCGTCTTTGGTTTCCACTTCTTGGGTGTAAGTTTTAAGGCCTGCGCTTTCAAGCTTGGCACGCACTTCCCTGGCCTTGGCCAGGTCAGCATAGGCACCAACCTGAACAACAGCGCGAACTGCTTCACCCGCCTTGGGCGCATCTTTGCCATCAAGCAATGCCTTTGCTTTGACACCTTCGCTGGCATCCGTTTTTGCGTCCGCGCTTGCGTCCTTTTTAGGCTCAATTTTTGGCTCGGACTTCACTTCAGTCTTGCTGTCTTTGGACACCACTTCTTCATGGGGATCAAGCCCTGCTGAATTGTTCAACGCACTTTTAACTGCGCCTGGTTGCGAGGGTGATTGAGCAGGATCTTCGGTCGTCGGCTCTTTGATCGCGCCCGTTTTGGGACTGGCAACCGTTGAGCTTAATGGGCCGGTCTGATTTCGATCTGGAATCACGATGGGCGTATCAATGGCCACGGGCCGCGGTTGACTGTCAAACAGCAGGGGCAGTCCAACCACTGCACCCAACACCAACACCACAGACCCCATCAACCGATGACGTGCGCGCTTGCGAATGACCTCAACACTCTCTGCGGGGGCGTTGGCCAGTGCATCGGCGCCGGATTGGGTCGAAGAAAATTTTCCAGGAAGTCGAAGCTTGAAAAAAGCCATGCAAGGGGGTCTCAATTGCTCAGGTGCTTGGCATGCAGTTTGGGGATACCACTCTGCAAAACGCCGCCCACCGTATAAAACGAACCAAAGACCAAGATTCTATCAGTGGGGCCTGCTACTGTGATGGCAGCTTCTAGGGCTTTTTGAGGCGAGCTATGTTGGCTGGCGGTTACATCTGGGCGCTTGTTCAAGGGACCCCATTGGTCTTGCAATTGGGCTGCCGTAGTGGCCCTAGGCAAGGGCAAATCCGTGAAATACCATGCATCCACCACGGGCAAGATTTTTAGGAGCATGCTTGTGAGGTCCTTGTCGGCCATTGCGCCAAAGACGGCATGGGTACAAGGATAAAAACCCATGGCATCTAAATTGGCCGCCAAAGCCGCCACAGAATGGGGATTGTGCGCCACGTCCAGCACCAAAACAGGCTCGCCAGGCACAATTTGGAACCGGCCAGTCAGCTCGACCATGGCCAAGCCATTGCGAATGGCCTGTGCCGTCACGGGCAATTGGGGCCTCATGACTTCCAAAGCGGCCAAAACACCCGAGGCATTCAGCAACTGATTGGCGCCCCGGAGGGCCGGATAGGCCAAACCGCTGTATCTGCGGCCTCTGCCTGCCCAAGACCACTGCAGCTGATCGCCAGAAAAATTGAAATCTTGCCCCATCAACCAGAGGTCAGCGCCAATGTCTTTGGCATGTTGAACAATACTGCTTGGCGGAACTGGGTCGCTCAAAACCACCGATTTACCAGGGCGCATGATGCCCGCCTTTTCTAGGCCAATGGTTTCACGGTCGTTGCCTAAGAGTGCCGTGTGGTCCAAATCAATGCTGGTGATGATGGCGCAGTCGGCATCGACCAAGTTGACCGCATCCAGCCGCCCCCCCAGACCCACCTCCAAAATAACCACATCAAGATCCGTCTCAGCCATCATTTTCAGTATGGCCAAGGTACTGAATTCAAAATAGGTCAGGCTGACCTCGCCTCTTGCTTGTTCAACCTGTTCAAAAGCACTTGCAAATTGGGCAGCCGGTGGGGACTCGCCCTGCAAACGGCAACGCTCCTCAAATTGAACCAGATGTGGCGATGTATAGACCCCTGTTTTGTAACCCGCCTGAAGGTAGATCGCCTCCAACATGGCGCAGGTTGAGCCCTTGCCATTGGTACCGGCTACTGTGATGACGGGCACTTTCAAGGCAAGTTGCATCCGTGCAGCCACTTGGCGAACACGATCCAAGCCCATTTCGATGACAAAGGGGTGCAACTTTTCGCAATGCGCGAGCCATTCAGACAAAGTTTTCATAAGGATAAGATTGTCGCCGAGTCCAGCTTCTTTTATTGAAAAAATGAAATACACCCGCATTGTTGTTTACGGTATTCCCAACTGCGACACGGTCAAGAAAGCAAGAATTTGGCTATCGGAACAGGGTTATGACCATGTCTTCCACGACTTTAAGAAACAAGGCCTTCCTGAACCAGCACTCAGCCATTGGCTCAGATTGTCAGGCTGGGAAAAAGTTCTAAATCGAAAAGGCACCAGTTGGCGCAAACTCACCCCAGAAGAACAAGCCAGTGTGACAAGCGCTGACACGGCCAAACCCATACTTTTGGCCAACCCGAGCCTGGTCAAGCGCCCCGTCATCGAGTGGCATCAAAACAAAGTAGTCGAAATCAGCATTGGCTTTCAACCAGAACTGTGGCTGGCGCGTTAAGTCAACATAAGTGCACTTAAGCTGTTATTTCAAGTTACTTAACGCAGGCTTCAGTTTTAGATGTCATACAAACTCTAAAATCAGCCATCAAAATGTTTCTCTCAGAATTAAAAATCATGACTAACTTTGTTTCTACTCGCTTACTCTCCACCGTGCTGGCCGCTGCTTTGTTGTCAGGGCTGTTCCTTGGCCTGCCAGCTCAAGCACAAGAAGTTGGCAACGTCATTAGCCGCACCGCCGTTTACCAACAAGTCTCGGTGCCACGCCAGGTTTGCACCCAAACGCAAATCAATGTGCCAGGCCAAACCTCAGGTGCAGGCGCGGCCATGGGAGCCATTGCAGGCGGCGCCATTGGCAATGCGATCGGCAAAGGCGAAGGCCGTGCCATTGCAACCATGATTGGCGTGATTGGTGGTGCCATTGCGGGCGACAAGGTAGAAGGCCCCCAAGCTGCTCAGACTCAAACCCAGCAAACCTGCACCACACAGCAAGTCTTTGAAAATCGACTGACGGGCTACAACGTGGTCTATGAGTTTGCTGGCAAACAATACAACGTTCAACTGCCCAAGGACCCCGGCCCCACCATCAAATTGCAGATTACACCCGTCCTTTAAAGCGACCTCAGCTTTTCTGAGGGCTATAGACAAGGCCCGCTATCGCCTAAAATAGTAGGTTTACTTCAATTCTTTGTGCCGCCCTCGGGTGGCCAGGACGCCCGACCCATGACCACCGAAAAAATCGACCACGTATCTGTTACCACCCAAGCCAATGTCTACTTTGACGGCAAATGCGTCAGCCACAACATCACATTAGCCGATGGCACCAAAAAATCGGTGGGTGTGGTACTACCGTCATCCCTTACTTTCAATACCGGCGCACCTGAAATCATGGAGTGCGTGGGCGGAGCTTGCGAATACAAACTCAAAGATAGCACTGATTGGCTCACCTCCAAAGCGGGCGAGAAATTCAAGGTTCCCGGCCAATCCAGTTTTGAAATTCGAGTTACCGATGCCTACCACTACATCTGCCATTTCGGTTGATTCAACTCGCATTTGAAAGCACATCCATGGCAACCATTCTTCAACACATCCCCGCAGGCCAAAAAGTAGGCATTGCGTTCTCTGGCGGTTTGGACACCAGCGCAGCTTTGCTTTGGATGCGCCAAAAAGGCGCAGTGCCCTACGCATATACCGCCAACCTGGGACAGCCTGACGAGCCAGACTACGAAGAGATTCCTCGCAAAGCCAAAGAATACGGCGCCGAACTGGCCCGCCTGATTGACTGCCGCAAGCAACTGGCACACGAAGGCATTGCAGCATTGCAGTGCGGTGCATTCCACATCTCTACGGCTGGCATCACTTACTTCAACACCACGCCCATCGGTCGGGCCGTGACAGGCACCATGTTGGTGGCCGCCATGAAAGAAGACGATGTCAACATCTGGGGTGATGGCAGTACTTTCAAAGGCAATGACATCGAGCGTTTCTACCGCTATGGTTTGCTCACCAACCCTTCGCTCAAAATTTACAAACCCTGGCTTGATCAACTCTTCATCGATGAGTTGGGCGGTCGCGCAGAAATGTCAGCTTTCATGACGCAACACGGTTTTGGCTACAAGATGTCAGCCGAAAAAGCTTACTCCACCGACTCGAACATGTTGGGCGCGACCCATGAGGCCAAAGACCTCGAGCAACTCAACAGCGGCATGAAAATTGTTCAGCCCATCATGGGTGTCCCTTTCTGGCGTGAAGACTGCGTGGTCAAGCACGAAGAAGTGACTGTGCGCTTTGAAGAAGGCCAACCTGTGGCTTTGAATGGCGTCAGTTTTTCAGATCCTGTTGAACTCATTCTGGAAGCCAACCGCATTGGTGGCCGCCATGGCTTAGGCATGAGCGATCAAATTGAAAACCGCATCATTGAAGCCAAGAGCCGCGGCATTTACGAAGCTCCGGGTCTGGCCTTGTTGTTCATTGCCTACGAGCGCTTGGTCACCGGCATTCACAACGAAGACACCATCGAACAATACCGCGATAACGGCCGAAAACTGGGCCGCTTGTTGTACCAAGGCCGCTGGTTTGATTCACAAGCTTTGATGCTGCGTGAAACAGCACAGCGTTGGGTTGCTCGCGCCATCACAGGCGAGGTGACCATCGAATTGCGTCGTGGTAATGACTACTCCATATTGAACACCGTATCGCCCAACCTCACTTATCACCCTGAGCGTTTAACGATGGAAAAGGGCGAGTCCGTGTTCACACCGCTAGACCGAATTGGCCAACTCACCATGCGCAATTTGGACATCGTAGACACTCGCGCCAAATTGGGCATCTATGCAAAAACAGGTTTATTGTCTTTGGGCGAAGGCGCAGAAATGCTCAAGCTCGAGGGCGGCAAATAAGCCTTAAAGCACAACCGGCTCGGGCTCTAAGCGAATGCCAAATCGTTCGTAGACGCTGGTCTGTATGGCTTTGGCAAGCGTGACCACTTCGCCACCCGTCGCACCACCGCGGTTGACCAAGACCAAGGCCTGCTTTTCATAGACAGCTGCATTGCCCACACTCTTACCCTTCCAGCCGCAGGCATCAATCAGCCAACCTGCGGCCAATTTGATGCTGCCGTCGGGCATCGGGTAATGCACCACCTTGGGGTCTCGCGCAATGATATCGGCGCACTGCTCAGGCGTGACCGTTGGATTTTTAAAGAAACTTCCTGCATTGCCCAAGACTTTAGGATCCGGCAACTTATGGCGGCGAATTTCGCAAACCCAATCAAATATTTGTTGGGCGTTTGGGTTCGCAATGCCCGTCTCGGCCATTTTGCGCTCCAAGTCCAAATAGCCAACCACCGGCTTCCATGCTTTAGGCAAATGAAAGCGCACTCGCAAAATCAAGCTTCGACCGGCCAGACCAATGCCGTTCGGGCCGCTGCTTTGATGCTTAAAAACAGAATCACGGTAACCAAAAGCACATTGCGCGGCGTTGAGTGTGAATATTTGGCCTGTGACCAAATCGAGCGCGTCCAATGAATCAAACCGATCTTGAAGCTCAACGCCATATGCACCAATATTTTGCACGGGTGAAGCACCCACAGAGCCAGGAATCAGGGCCATGTTTTCAAGGCCAGGCCAGGCTTGTGACAAAGTCCAAGCTACAAACTCGTGCCAGTCTTCACCCGCACCCGCCTCCACAATCCAGGCCTTGTCGGTTTCTGAAACCAGTTGCTTACCCAGAATTTCGACTTTAAGAACCAGAGGCTTCACATCGCCGGTTAAAACAATGTTGCTGCCGCCCCCCAACACACAATGCTCTTCTTGGCTATTTTTCAGGTGTTCTTGCACCTCTAGGGCGTCTGCCTCAGACCGAATTCGCACCAAAGAATAGGCCTTGGCCACTATGCCAAAGCTGTTGTAAGTCTGAAGGGGTACGTTTTGGGTCACGTTCATGGGAGAATTGTCGCATTCTCTGACTTGATTGTTGAACCCTATGCCATCTTTTGATACCGTTTGCGAACCTAACATGGTTGAAGTAAAAAATGCGGTTGACACCACCGCCAAAGAAATTGCCACTCGATTTGACTTCAAAGGCACTTCTGCAGCCATTGAACTGAAAGACAAAGAAATTACTTTGTTTGGCGATGCCGACTTTCAGCTCACACAAATAGACGAAGTTTTACTTAACAAAATGGCCAAGCGCGGTGTCGATGTCCGCTTCCTTGACAAAGGCGACGTGCAAAAAATGGGCGGCGATAAAGTCAAGCAAGTTTTAAAAGTCCGCAATGGCATTGCCACTGAAGACAGCAAGAAGATTCAAAAAGCCTTGAAAGAGAGCAAGCTAAAGGTGCAGGCTTCAATTCAAGGAGACGCTGTTCGAGTGACGGGTGCAAAGCGCGATGACTTGCAAGGGGCCATGGCCTTGCTGCGCAAAGAGATCACCGAGATTCCCATCAGCTTCAACAACTTCCGCGATTGATGAATAAAGCGCCTTAGGGCGCTTTATTCATGGTGAAAAGAAATCAATTAAGCCCGATCATGCTGCCTCTTTCTTAGCACCCAACTTGGATTCAGTGCCCGCGAGCAATCGGTTTAAATTGTCTCTGTGGCGCCAGACCAGAAAGATGCCCATCAAACACAGCAAGCCCAGCAGAGGACTCTGCAATGGCCACAAAATATCGCCACCCAAAGTGTAATAAACAGGCGCAAGGATGGCAGCCAACAAAGCGGCCAGAGAAGAATATCTGAAGAACCATGCCACAGCAATCCAAGTCAGAGCAATGGCCAATCCCAACCAAGGATTGACACCCATCAAAACACCGAGCGCTGTTGCGACACCTTTGCCGCCTTGGAATTTAAAAAACACGGGGTACAAATGTCCCAGGAAAGCAGCAACACCCGCTAATGCGGCGGTACTCTCACCCACACCAAAAGCTGCACCATACTGAGCCACCCAGAAAACAGGGAGCCATCCCTTGAGAGCATCAAACAACAAGGTCAAGATGGCTGCTTTTTTGTTCCCTGACCGAAGCACATTGGTTGCGCCAGGATTTTGACTGCCATAAGAACGGGGATCAGAAAGTCCCATGAAGCGGCTCACAATGACAGCAAAGCTCAAAGAGCCCAGCAAGTAAGACCCGATCACAATAGACAGCGGATGAAGCAAGACGGAAAGGATATGTTCAGGCATTGGCAGTTATTCTAGGGCGATCATTGCAGTCGATCTATTTCAGGCCTGAATCAAGTTGCGGGGTCGCGGTGAACCAAGCGAATGGCATCAATTGCAGCCAAAACATCGGCAGACAATTCTGTTCCCCAAGCCTTCACGTCTTCTTCCAATTGCGCCACAGAAGTCACCCCAATGATGGTGCTGGCCACCGACCACCGGGTGTAGCAGAATGCCAATGCCATTTGTGTGGGCGTCATGCCATTGTCCCGCGCCAATTGGTTGTACAAACGCGCAGCCTCCAAGGCACTTGGGCGTGCCCAGCGCTGTTTTCGCACAGACTCATATTTGGCCAAGCGCCCCATCGGTGCACCAGCTCCCTCTAAGCCCGTTTGATCGTATTTACCGGTTAAAGAACCAAAACCCAAGGGTGAGTAAGCCAACAAAGAAACACCCAAACGGTGGCAAGTTTCGTCCATCGCATTGTCAAACGTGCGATTGACCAAGCAATATGGATTTTGAACCGTCATGACGCGGGGTAAGCCATGCTGCTCGGCCAGTCGGATGAATTCGTGTGTACCGTAGGGTGTCTCGTTGGAAAGGCCAATGTGCCGAACCTTACCTGCCTTGACCAACTTGGCCATGGCCTCGAGTTGCTCATGAAGGGTGGTTTCAATAGCCGCCTTGGTGGGATCGAAATACATCATGCCAAAAGCAGGAACATGGCGCTCAGGCCAGTGAATTTGATACAGATCGATCACGTCTGTTTGCAAGCGTTTTAGGCTGGCATCGCAAGACTTCAAAATATCTTGGGCCGTCATGCCCGCACCTTCACGAACCCAAGGCATGCCCCTTGAAGGACCTGCCACTTTGGTGGCCAAAATCACTTTTTGGCGTGCGCCAGAATTGTTGGCAAACCAATTACCCAGAATGCTTTCAGTCGCACCGCAGGTTTCGGCTTTGGCTGGCACAGAATACATTTCTGCCGTGTCCAAGAAGTTGACCCCCAATTCAAGAGAGCGGTCCAAAATGGTGTGCGCTTCTTTTTCTGCCACTTGCTCACCAAAGGTCATGGTGCCCAAACAGATGGGCGTGACCTGAAGATCTGACGTGCCGAGATTGATTTTTTTCATCTTGATTTAAAACTGCTGGTAAAAATTGGATTGGGACAGAGTGTAAAACCTATTTCAACTGGGTTGTTCCATGTTGCACAAGCACTTGACTGAAATTTACACGTTGGTATTTGCGCGAGCCCGTTCTTCCTCTTGTAAACGCAAGAAACGGCGTTGCACCTTGCCAGTTGTGGTCATGGGTAACTGCTCGATGAACTCGATTTCTTTGGGATATTCATAGGGCGCCAGTAAGCCGCGAACGTGTCGCTGCAAATCCTCGATCACTTGACTTTCAAAATGTTGCACATTGATGGCAGCGGCCCGTTGCGACACAAAATCTGGCGACAAGACCACATAGGCTTTGACCAAGGCACCCCGATCGGCATCTGGTTTGGGCACGACAGCTGCATTCATCACGGCGGGATGCTTGACCAAACAGTTTTCAATCTCCCCTGGGCCAATGCGATAGCCGGCGGATTTGAACATGTCATCGGTTCTGCCTTGGTACCATAGGTAGCCCTCTTCGTCCTCAATGGCTACATCCCCAGTTCGGCACCAATGACCAGTGAACTTGGCTTGTGTTGCAGCAGGATTTTTCCAATAACCCAAAAAGAAAACAGGGTCTGCTTGGCCATGCCGATCAAAGCGGTTGACAGCCACTTCGCCTGCCTCACCAGGCTTGCAGATTTTGCCTTGCTCATCGATCACAGCCACTTGATGACCAGGATAGCCACGGCCCATGCTACCAGCCTTAGAGGGCCAGAAAACTTGGCAATTGCCCACCACATAATTGATCTCTGTTTGGCCAAACATTTCGTTCACCACCACCCCCAACTCATCACGACAGTAAGCGAACACTGCGTCACCCACAGCCTCCCCCGCACTCATCAAGCCTTGCAACATAATTTTGTAATTCTGACGCGGATGCGATTGCGCCTTCATCATGGCTTTCAAGGCAGTGGGAAATAAAAAACTGTGCGTGATGCCATGGGTATGCAAAATTTCAAAAGCGAGTTCCGGACTAAAGCGACCTTTGAAAGCCACAATGGGCCGCCCAAAATAAAGTGAGGGTAACAAGGCATCCATCAAGCCCCCGGTCCAGGCCCAATCGGCAGGCGACCAAAAAATAGCTTGCGACCCCAACGGCAAGGATGGCTTGGGTGGCCTCAACTCTGAAGATGCATGGGGGTCAAAACCAAACCAATTTTGACTGCAAACGAAACCCGTTAAATTGCCAATCAAGGCTTTGTGCGGAATGAGGGCCCCCTTGGGATTACCCGTGGTACCGCTGGTGTAAATCAAGATCGCTGGATCGTCTGCTTTGGTTTGAACGGGCTTGAATTCCGTTGGGTCCAATTTGGTTTTTTGGGAGCTCAAAACCTTGGGCACATCCAAAACTGTTTTCAGCCCAGAGCACTCTTTTTTCAATCGCATCAAGACAGGCGCAGAAACCTCATCGCAAAGCGCGACGGCAGCACCGCTGTCCGCCACTCGAAATGACAAAGCTTCAGGCCCAAACAACATGGACAATGGCATGGCCACTGCGCCCATCTGCAAAACCGCCACATAGGCCGCAGCCGTTTCAAACCGTTGGGGCATCACAATGGCAACACGGTCCCCTTTTTGAACACCCAAGGCCAACAACTGTGAACTCAGCTGATTGGCTGCATTTTGCAATTGTGCAAAAGTCCAACTCAGTGGTGCTAGACCGTCAGTCTGATGCTCCAAAATAGCCGTTGCATCTTGGTGCTGGATTGAGCGCGCCCAGCGGCCACAGCAAACCTCTGCCATATTGAAAACTGCGGGCACCTGCCAAGCAAATTGGCGATGAACCGTCTTGTAAGCGTCGTTCGGGTGACTGACACGCATTCCCTGCCTCCTTATGATTCTGCAGTATGTACCAAGTTAAACGCCACTCTACTAGCCATTTTGTCCCTTTGCGAGGGTATCAATACCATGTTCGTGAATGGGGTAACCCCCAATCTAGCCTGCCCCCCCTGATCTTGTCCCATGGCTGGATGGATGTGGCGGCCTCATGGCAGTTCATGGTGGACTCCTTTAGCGATTCTTTTTCCCAGAGTCGACGCATTTTGGCGGCGGACTGGCGTGGCTATGGCCACACCCGAGGCCCTGTCACCGACAGTTTCTGGTTGCCCGATTACTTGGGCGATTTGGACGCCTTGATTCACCAACTGTGCCCCGACCAGTGCATCGATTTGGTGGGCCACAGCATGGGAGGCAATGTGGTCATGATGTACGCAGGCGCTCGCCCCGATCGCATCAGGCGTCTGATCAATCTAGAGGGCTTTGGCATGTCAAGCACACGCCCTTCCCAAGCCCCTGGCCGGCTAGGCCAATGGCTTGATGAACTTCAAGCTTTCAAAAAAGGTGATTTAGACCTCAAGCCTTACCCAGACGCTGCTGCAGTCGCTCAAAGACTGATGAAAACCAACCAACGTTTGTCTCGGGACAAAGCCGATTGGCTGACTCAGCATTGGGCCCAACCTGATGCGCAAGGGCAATGGCGAATTTTGGGTGATTCCGCCCACAAAGTGGTCAATCCCTACCTTTACCGAGTTGATGAAGTGCTTGAAATTTACAAAAGAATCACAGCACCGACCTTGGTTGTAGAAGCCTCAGACGACTCTTTGACACAATGGTGGAAGGGAAAATTCACGCTAGAAGAGTTTCATGAGCGCCTGAAATCAGTCACGGATTTGAAGATTGCCACCCTGCAAGATGCGGGTCACATGCTGCATCACGACCAAGCAGCGGCATTGGCCAAGCTTCTAGAGGACTTTTTGGCCTGACTTGACTCCCAAGATGCCCCTAAGCATGAGAAAATCCAATCTTTAATAGATTCGGACACTTTGACTCATGGACGCAGAACACATCAATCAAATTGGCGCGAAATTGGCCGACCTGGCCGCCCGCACTGAAGATTTACGGAGGTATCTTTGACTACGATGCGAAATCAGAACGCCTAAGAACCGTTAACGCATCCCTTGAAGATCCCACGGTCTGGAACGACCCCAAAAAAGCACAAGAATTAGGCAAAGAGAAAAAGGCTTTAGATGGTGTGGTCGTCACACTGAACACCCTCACATCCGAGCTCTCAGACAACAGCGAACTTTTTGACATGAGCAAAGAGGAAGGCGACGACGCTGGCTTGCTCACCATTGAAGTCGAAGGCAATAAGCTGTCAGCCATTGTGGAGCAGCTCGAATTCAGGCGCATGTTCAACAATGAGGCTGACTCATGCAATGCCTTCGTCGATATTCAAGCTGGCGCAGGCGGTACCGAGGCTTGCGATTGGGCCAGCATGCTCATGCGGCAGTACTTGAAATATGCTGAACGCAAAGGTTTCAAAGTGACTGTGGAAGATGAGTCCGCTGGCGACGTCGCAGGCATCAAAGGCGCCACCCTCAAATTTGAAGGCGATTATGCATTTGGTTTGATGCGCACTGAAACAGGCGTTCACCGCTTGGTTAGAAAGTCACCTTTCGACTCGTCGGGAGGCCGTCACACCAGCTTCGCCAGTATTTTTGTGTACCCTGAAGTCGATGATTCCATTGAGATTGACATCAACCCTGCCGACGTTCGCACCGACACCTTTCGGGCCAGTGGTGCTGGGGGACAGCACATTAACAAAACAGATTCTGCTGTTCGTTTGACGCACATCCCCACAGGCATTGTGGTGCAGTGCCAAGACGGCCGCAGCCAGCACAGCAACCGCGATGTTGCATGGAAACGTTTGCGCTCACGCTTGTATGACTTTGAAATGCGCAAGCGCATGGAAGCCCAACAAAAATTGGAAGACACCAAAACGGACGTGGGATGGGGTCATCAAATCCGCAGTTATGTGCTCGACCAAAGTCGCATCAAAGATTTACGCACCAATGTTGAAACCTCCAACACTCAAAAAGTATTAGACGGTGACTTGGACGCATTCATTGAAGCCTCGCTCAAACAAGGTGTTTGAAAGCGCAGGCCTTACCAGCGCATCAACACAACCCATGGAGATTTTTAAGTGATGCTTGAAGAACAATCAAAAGCAATACGGCGTGTTGATTACACATCCCCTGCATTTTGGATCGATACCGTTGATCTCACATTTGACTTAGACCCCTCAAAAACGCGCGTCCTCAACAAGATGCGCGTACGCCGCAATTCCGATGTGGCTGCGCAAGCACTGCGTTTGGATGGCGAAGATTTGAATTTGGCACGCGTCATGGTCAACGGTGCGGGCACTTCCTTCAAAATGGACGGTAAGCAACTGGTTCTTGAAAATTTACCCGAAGGCGACGAAGCCTTTGATTTGGAAATTTTTACCACATGCAACCCCTCCAAAAATACTCAACTGTCTGGCTTGTACGTCAGCAATGATTCTTTCTTCACGCAATGTGAAGCTGAAGGCTTTCGGCGAATCACCTATTTCCTAGACCGGCCCGATGTCATGGCCAGTTACACAGTCACTTTGCGTGCAGATGCGCAGCTGTATCCCGTGCTCCTGTCAAATGGTAATTTAGTGGAACAAGGTGCCTTGGAAGAAGGTCGACACTTCGCCAAATGGACAGACCCTCACAAAAAGCCATGCTATCTGTTTGCTTTGGTCGCTGGCAAATTGGTAGCGCGCGAGCAGCGCATTGTTTCTCGTTCAGGCAAAGAACACTTGCTTCAGGTTTTTGTTCGCCCCGGCGATTTGGACAAAACAGAACATGCCATGAATTCTCTGATGGCCAGTGTGGCCTGGGATGAAGCCCGATTTGGGCTGCCGCTTGATCTCGAGCGATTCATGATTGTGGCCACCAGCGACTTCAACATGGGTGCGATGGAAAACAAAGGCCTCAACATCTTCAACACCAAATATGTATTGGCTAACCCTGCTACAGCAACCGACTCTGACTATGCCAACATTGAGAGCGTCGTTGGCCATGAGTATTTTCACAATTGGACTGGCAATCGAATCACCTGCCAAGATTGGTTCCAACTTTCCCTGAAAGAGGGTTTGACTGTTTTCCGCGACCAAGAGTTTAGCCAAGACATGGCGGGCATCCAAAGTGCACGCGCCGTGAAGCGCATTGAAGATGTTAGGGTGCTGCGAACCGTTCAGTTTCCTGAAGATGCAGGCCCCATGGCACATCCCGTCAGACCCGACAGCTACGTTGAAATCAACAACTTCTACACCGTCACCATTTACGAAAAAGGTGCCGAAGTCGTCCGCATGATGCAAACTTTGGTCAGCGCTCCTGGCGATGAAGAAGGCAAGCAAGGGTTTGCCCAAGGTATGACGCTTTACTTCCAACGGCATGACGGTCAAGCCGTGACTTGCGACGATTTTGCACAAGCCATCGCCGATGCCAACCCGAAGTCTCCTTTGGCGCATCTGCTCCCGCAATTCAAGCGTTGGTACAGCCAAGCAGGTACGCCTAGGTTGAAAGCAGAAGGTATTTTCAACAATGACGCCCAAACCTTCACACTCACATTATCCCAGTCTTGTGCCGCCACAGCCGACCAGGCACACAAAGAACCTTTTGTCATTCCCGTTTCTTTGGGCCTCCTTGATGCAGCCGGTCGCCCCCTTGCCGTTCAGTTGCAAGGCGAATCTCAGTCGCAAAGCGTTCAATTCAGCAAAACTTTGGTTTTGAGTGAAGCGACAAAGTCCTTTGTGTTTGAAAATGTAACGTCAGCACCTACCCCATCTCTTTTGCGAAACTTCAGCGCGCCAGTCAATCTGGACTGTGAGCTCACAGAAGAACAGTGGCTCACACTTTTGGCAAATGACACAGATGCCTTCAACCGATGGGAAGCTGGCCAACGATTGGCTGTTCAAGCCGCTTTGCGTTTCATTCGGGGTCAACACAACCCTAAAACAGAAGCTGTTTTAGGCAGCGATTACCTGCAAGCTATGCGCTTGGTTTTAAACCATCCCGGTTTAGATTCGGCCTTCAAAGAGTTGGTCCTCACCCTGCCCTCAGAAACGTATATATCTGAGCAGCTTGAGTCTGTAGATCCACAGCAAGTGCATGCTGTCCGAGAAGCCATGAAGCTTCAGCTGGCACTTTCATTGAATGCAGAGTGGCAAACTTGCTATGAACTCAATCGAGTCATGGGCGCTTACTCACCCGATGCCAACTCAAGCGCCAAGCGCGCATTGTCGGGCATGGCTCTAAGCATGTTGTGCCTGGCAGCCGTGCACGAAGGTACCGCCTTATGGCCCAGCAAAGCCCTGCAAGCATTCAAAGATGCTCACAACATGACTGACCGCTTCAATGCTCTCACTGCATTAGTAGGCAGTGGACATGAATTGGCCACCCAAGCTTTGACACACTTCCATGCCTTGTTCAAGCACGAGGCCTTGGTGATTGACAAATGGTTTGGCCTGCAAGCCAGCGCGCCTGACCGTGAAGGTCATATTTTGCCCATTGTGCGTCAACTCATGCAGCATCCCGACTTCAACCTGCGCAATCCAAACCGTGCGCGCAGCTTGATCTTCAGTTATTGCAGCGCCAATCCTGGCGGCTTTCATCGGAGCGATGCGGCAGGCTATGTCTACTGGAGTGAGCGCGTGATGGAACTTGATGCCATCAACCCGCAAGTCGCTGCCCGCCTTGCACGCGCCTTAGACCGCTGGAAAAAATTAGCAGAGCCTTATCGCCAAGCTGCAAAGGCCGCCATCGAACGTGTAGCCGCAAAATCAGACCTGAGCAATGATGTGCGAGAAGTTGTCATGCGCGCTTTGGCCGAATAAATGGAGAAATTGATGACCCAGAAAATATCACTGTCTCGCTATTTGGTTGAACAGCAACGCAGCAAGGGCCGCATCCCTGCACAACTTCGACTCTTGTTAGAAGTGGTTGCGCGCGCCTGCAAAAGCATCAGCCATGCCGTCAACAAAGGCGCTCTGGGGGGTGTTTTAGGCAGCGCAGACATTGAAAATGTTCAAGGTGAAATTCAAAAAAAATTGGACATCATTGCCAACGAGGTTTTGATTGAAGCCAATGAATGGGGCGGTCATTTAGCGGCCATGGCCTCTGAAGAAATGGAGTCCATTCACTTGGTACCCAACCGTTATCCACAAGGCGAATACCTTTTGCTGTTCGACCCCCTAGATGGCTCTAGCAACATTGACGTCAATGTGAGCATTGGCACGATCTTCAGCGTACTTCAAAAACCAGAAGGCAGCGATGGCATCACCGAACATGATTTTCTTCAGACTGGTCACCATCAAGTGGCTGCTGGTTATTGTGTGTACGGCCCCCAAACCACTTTGGTTTTGACGGTGGGCGACGGAGTCGCCATGTTTACCTTAGACCGAGAACAAGGCTCTTTTGTTTTAACCCAAGAGAACGTCAAAGTTCCCGAAGACACTCAAGAATTCGCCATCAACATGAG
>Ga0315903_10003759_pt1 | contig 20756 bp, 23 predicted proteins | sample LakEriMetagenome_7_FD_203524 | JGI IMG/M metagenome (GOLD analysis project Ga0315903, IMG submission 203524) | Freshwater fungal communities from buoy surface, Lake Erie, Ohio, United States - Buoy 2 MA119 | ecosystem: Environmental > Aquatic > Freshwater > Lake | place: USA: Lake Erie, Ohio... | reverse complement strand
TCTCATCAAGGCTGAATACTCCATTGTCCCATCGCATGTATCTTCCGTTTTGCGCGGAAGTGCGATCAAAATCATCAGCATCAAATACACGAACAATACCAGTACCACCGCCACCCCATGATAGAGTATTGACTTTTTGTAGTAAATCAAATACAGTCTTGCGTAATGCTTCGAATTCGTTATCTTGAAGCGCAGTTACTAATGGTGGTTTTTTGGCTTTTGATACTGTGTCTAAATAATTAGCAACTTGCTGAACTTTGTAATCTTCAGGTGGTTGAATGTTAGTCTCAGCAGGTTTCTCTGGTTGAACTGGTAATGGCTCAGGATCTGCTTCTTTGAGTATGACTTGCTGCTCAACAACAACTTCTTTTTTTTCTTCTTTGAAAAGAAGTTTTGAGAATTCTTCTTCTCGACGAATAGACTCAACTAACTCTTGATCAACTGGTTGACCAAAAGCCTTCATCATTTTTACGAGTAATTTTTTTTCTTCGAGTGTTTTCATATTACTATTTAGATCTGAAATCCAGCGCAGTGGCTGCGTGCTGCAGTTAATGCGCCTACGCTGGCTGCACTTGCATCAGTCGCAAATGGGAATTTGTCAATTGTTGTTACAACGGCAAGCGTCGGAGATCCTCCTGCAGTATACCCACTCACGACTGAAGATGCACCTGCACCCATGGCTCTTCCATCGCTCAAATTACCGACGCTTGTCGCATTGGAATCTGAAGCAAATGGAAACTTGTCGATAACAGCAGAAAACGGACCTCCAGGTGGCCATACTGTAGAGCCGCCACTAGTATATCCATGAGTCAATGAGGATTGTCCGCATGTTCTGCCGCGAGAAAGAGTCAAGTCTCCAACATCTGTTGCAAGGATATATCCTGTAGCAGCAAATGGGAATTTATCTACAACATTTGATCCAGGAGAAGTGACGCTAGGTTCTCCGCCAGAATTATATGCATGCGTATTTGATGTTTGTCCAGCCTGTAATCCGCGAGCAACTGTTAAATCACCAACGTCGAAAGAATTTGTATCTGTTGCAAACGGAATTTTTTCTATGATGTTACTTGATGTTGGCGCGGAACTGCCTGAAGAAAATCCTTGAGCGATTTGTTTTGATGAGTTTCCACCGCCACCATATATGGTTTGGGTGAGGTCGCCAACGTCGATTGCATTACTATTTGTCGCAAACGCAAATTTATCAATTGTGTTCGAATACACAGACCCAGGGTCATATCCTCCTGCAGTGTATCCATGTAAGTCTGAGGATAAACCAGCATTACCATATCGCGATATTGTAAGATCGCCATGATCGGTTGCATTTTGGTCAAACGCGAATGAAAATTTATCTATGACATTTACAAATGTTGCTGCTGGACCACCCCAACCAGCGCCAGCAAATCCAGCAACAGTTCCTTGGAATGTTCCTTCTCTTACAAACTTTTCAGCACGAATGTATCCATCAAATACTAATCCTCCAGGTCCTTCCTGAAGAGTATAACTTCCAATCATGACTTTGTTGTTATAGATTCGAATAGCCATTAGTCTTGCTGTCCGTACATGTATGCTCGTGATTGAGTTAAATCACCGACGTCTCTGCATAGATATGCTCCGTCGCTTGCTGCGAATGGGAATTTATCTATGATGTTTTGAATTGTATATGGAGCAGTAGCACCACCAGTCACAAAACCCTCAACTGTGCTGCTAACCCCAGCAGCGCCAAAACGACCTGCTGTTAGGTCTGCAATATCAACAGAGTTTTGATTGGTGATAAATGAGAATCGCTGTATAACGTTACTATTTCCTGCAGGATATCCACCACCAGCAACATATCCATGATGCTGGGAAGATATACCAGCAGCGATTTGATAATCGCTCGCAGAAAGTATATCACCAACGTCTGTAGAATTTGCATCAACAGCGAATGGAAACTTATCAATTACATTAGACGATATTCCACCAGCCGTGTATCCATGAGTTCCTGATGAGTGACCTGTGCCATAGTATCTTGCTTGGGTTACGTTACCAACAGATGTTGCATTCGTATCTGAAGCAAAAAGAAACTTTTCAATTGCTGTTAATGCAGCTGGCGTATATCCTGCTGACAAATAACCATGAGTGTTTGATGAATGTCCAGAGACGCCAAATTTTGCAATGGTTATATCAGCAACGTCAACGGCATTTGAACTGATAGCAAATGGAAATTTATCAATTACATTTGATGAAGCACCTGGAGCAGTGTATCCTCCAGATGTATAACCATACTCAGAGGATGAGTGGAATCCAGTATGAATTCTTGCAACACTTAAATCGCCATGATCATATGCATTTGTAACCACATTTGCGAATGGAAATCGATCAATAACATTACTTGCTGGCGGCAACCAACCACCACTGGTAAATCCTGCAACTGTTCCTTGGAATGGATAGTTTAATGCTTCAAGGGATGCTGCTGTAAGTGTACCAAATGTATTCGAATTGGCTGCGCGCACTGAAACGCCAATGTTATCGACAATCAAACTATAATTACCAAAGTCGATTCTATTTTCGTAAACTCGAATGGTCATTAGTGTTGTTGTCCTGCTACGCCACGTCTAATTAATGCTAAATCGCCAACATCAGTTGCATTCGCATCAGTAGCAAATGGAAACTTGTCAATGGTATTCACAGCAGATGTGGCTGGAGATGATGCTTCACCACCAGAAGTATATCCGCTCGTGATTGATGATTGACCTGCGCCTTGACGTCTACCTTGTGTTAGATTACCAACACTAGATGCATTTGTATCTGTTGCGAATGGAAACTTTACAATTGAAGTGTAAAATGCTGGAACACCTGGAAGAAAACCACCAGAAGTATAACCGTGAGTTGTTGATGATTGACCAGTAGCAACGCGAGTATTTGCTGTTAGATTGCCAACATTAAATGCATTCATATTTGCAGCAAATGAAAACTTTTGTATAGTTTGATAACCAGCAATTGAGGTTGGAAAGTTTTGACCACCACCGCTGACATATCCGTTTGTTTGTGAAGAGTGCGCTGCAGCGCCAAGTAATGTTGTCAATAAGTCGCCAACATCTAAAGCATTCTCGTCTGTGACAAATGAGAATCGTTCAATAACGTTTGAGTCAACGTTTGGTCCTGGCCAAGTGCCGCCAGTTGTATATCCATGAGTTGATGATGAATGTCCAGTGACCAACTGTCTCTCGGAAACAAGATTACCAATGCTTACAGCATTGACCAAACTAGTAGCAAACGGAAAGCGATCAATATCTTTATAGTGAGCAGAAAGGTCTGATCCCGCGCTCGCGTATCCAGCAGTGGTGGAAGAATGCCCACCTGGACCAGTTCTAGTTTTAGAAAGATCAGCAATATCAGTTGCGTTTGCGTCAGCCGTTAAAGGGAATCGATCGATGGTATTGACAATGGTAGTAGTTGGAAATGCTGGACCAGATTGAGTTCCACCCGTAGTATATCCAGAAATACTGCCTTGAAAAAAATTGAAGAAATTCGACGCTATGATCTGCCCGTCAAACGAAAATCCTGTCGGGGTCGCAAATAAAGTATAGTCGTCAAATTGTATTCTATCTTTTTGTACACGAATGGTCATAGGTCTTCAATCGCTTTCTGAAGTGCTTCAAATGCTTCTGGTTCATCCATTTGTAACTTCATAAGCAGATTGACTAACTCACTCACATCCAACTCAGATAACTTTTTAGCAAGTATTGATTCCATTTTAGGCAGCGTTCTTCTCTACAAAACTATCATACCAGTCGCCAGCCATTGTCTGAACTTGCTCAGTGGTAAATTCATCGCCACCACCAATCATTTCGCCATCTTGATCACGAAACGGAAAGGCAGCATGAATTGCTAATGCGCGAGTAATAAACTGTTCCTTTGTCAAATAGGTAATTGAGTCAGGAACATAGTGATCTGGATTTTCTTCAATCCAACCAATGTAAGTATGATCAACTGGATTGTACCAGTGACCACGATCGTCAATAAACTCTGGCACTAGGCGACGATGACCTTGTTTGTGAAGCATATATTCTGCTACAGGCATTTATTCTTCCTCTTTCTTTTCGAGTAATGCTACTTTGTTTGAATAAGAAAATTCTTCGATTGGTTCGCTGCTGAATCCCTGGAGATTCATACGAGCAACATCAACCTTATAAACATCAGTCAATTCATCAGCCAACTTATCAACAAACTCATATAATCCGCTTACGTCCCATGTTTCCTGTTTGGCTTCGTTCTCAACATAAGCACGAAGAACTGCCTGCAACTTCATTGGGTTTACACCAATTTGCTCGACATATTCTTGCTCGCCTTTAGAAATACCACCAAACTGACGAACGTCGCGAATACACTGAACGATTGAACGCTTTAGATGGCTCTTTGTTTCTTCTTTTTCGATATCGTGTTCAGAGAAACCAGAAACCTTTGCCTTCAATTGCTCATACAGTTCATTTAATACAAGAACGTCTTTCATTGCGCCTTCGACATAACTCATACCTTCAGCCAAACCTTCTTTGAGTTTGGTGAGTTTAACTTTGAGTTCTACTTCGCGCCAATAATCTAGACCTTCTTTCTGTAATTCTTCTTCAATCTTACGAATCTTAATCTCAGTTTCAACATGACGCCACTTTGCTTCGTTCAATGCGGCTTTCTTCTTTGCCATTTCAGCGGCAATCTGACGCATGTTCTTATGTGGTGCATGATAACTGAGATTCAAATGTCTCCATGACCACTGAGAGTGACTATGATTCCAAATATTTTGTAGTTCTTCGACATTTTGAATGGCATGGTCAACCTTTGTAGAGTTGACGAGCAAAGAAGTGTTTCCAAAACTATTCTCAGCCTTTACAGTACCACGTCCAAAAACATAACTCATCGGAACTTTGAGTTCTGATGAGAGAACCAAATCCTTACGAATTTCTTCGAAGATTGCTATTTCTTTAGTTTTCGCTTCATTTTCACTCATCTAAATCTCCTAGATCCATGAATCCAAATGACCAATGCATAGCGAGTTCCTTTCGTAATCGGAGTCACTTTATGTGTCATATAACTTGGGAACAGATGAAGTGAGCCTCTCTCTTTGGTTGCAACAACCTCTGTTCCATGATTATTTATAACTAGCTCGCAGCCCTCGTAATCTTTAGGATCACTGAGTTGAGCCGTGAAAGAGATCTTTCGAGTGGCTGGTTCTCCGTTTCCAGAGTCTACATGCCAATCGTAATGTCCCTGAACTTCTGTATCTGAACAATATTCAATTAACTGAATACCGTGAACAATACCAGTCAGATCATAACCGAAGTGATACTGGTTTGCAAAAGATACAACATTTGCGATCTTTTGATAAATCCATTTATTTTCTTCGTCATTGTCTAGAATATAGATGTTTGCCGAGCGAATACCTCGTGCAATACGAGAACTCTCAACGGTTCCGCCAACGCTTGCTGTTGATGGATACGCCTCTCTTAACATATTCAAAATCTTATCACACTCTTGCGCAGTAAACTTGAGTTCTGATAGATTCTGACTATTGATAGTCATATATCCTGGGAAGAACGTATCTGTGCTACTTGGTATTGTTACTGTATTGAAAATTGGTTTTGGGAACGCGACCTTATTGTCTTTCGTAGCAGGTTTGGCGTTTTTGGTTTTATCTATACCAAAAGCCGATCTTCCATCTACAGCATGATCAGCATGCGGTCCATTCGCATCGACGTAATGAAAGAATACCTGAACATGCCAGTTACCTTTGAATGCTGGACGCCAATGTAGAATATCACAACCAGCATAGACTGCCATCTCACCCGTTTGTAAGTCCACTGGAATTTCTTTTTGCTCGTCGAAGTAAATTTTCCAAAGATGTTTTGCATCGAAACCAAGAGTCATCGTTGCGCTGACTTCACACGCTGGACGATCTTTATGCTTCTTTAAAACTTCACCAGTTCTATAGATTCTACAGTAAGTATAAGTTGGCAATAAAGTTTTGCCTAGATGATCACCAATCGGTTTAGCAAACTTTTGTAGAAGATCATCAAAGATTGGATCACCATAAACGGAATCACTCAATGGGCATTGATCATCTTTAACCAACTTACCTTCAAGATAAAGATCGAACATATGCTTTACTAATGAATCACATTGCTCTTGCGGCAACACATTAGATAAAACCACAAACCCATTTTTTTCAAATGAATCTTTTGCGCTCATGATATTGGTCTCTCAATGTCAAAATTAAAACTCAACGATACTCTTTTCTCATCACTTAAACTTGGCTCAACATAATGCTCTAACCAACTTGGGAATATAATACAAGCCAATGGAGCGGGTTGTATTGGATAATCTGCAAGTTTATATGGAGAGGTCTCAGATCTGACAACAGGATTTTTAAAGATTAACTTCCCAGAATTTTCTGGTGCTGTCAGATAAAACACTCCAGAGAATATGCCCTCATGAGTGTGAGGAGCATTAAATGAATTTTTGTAATTAATATTCGCCCACATACTAATCAAATGAACTGGAGGCAACGCTTGTGATTTAGCAATGTCATTAGCGAGTAACAATAATGATTTATTGAGTTCTTGAAAGACGCCTTCTTTATGGAGATTATCCCTTGATTGCCAGCCACCGAAATTACTTTTTCTTGCACTTGGTTCAGTTGCTTGTAGATTTTCTATTAGATCGAGATAATCAGACGAATGATATTGTTCGCCTTTGATAATATAACCCCAGATCGGGACGAAGAATATGTTATGTTGATTTGGGTGCATCAGAGTATCCATTATAAACCACCTATTATATTATATATCTGGATAAAAATCAATTCATGTAGTTTGTTGTCTGGAATTTTGTTGCTGATAAATCCGCAACGTCTGCTGCGTTTGCATCCGTAGAGAATGGAAACTTGTCAATAGCATTAGTGCCAACAACTGGTGCTGGAGGATTGTTACTCGTTGCACCACCAAGAACATAACCATTTGTAGCACTTGTTGTTGCAGCAGTGCTTCCGTTATTCGAGGACAATTCACCTACAAGAGTTGCGGTTCCTTCTGCAGTGAATGGCATCTTGTCAATCGTTTTATATCGAACAACGGGTGTTGAAGAGACACCACCAGCAGAATATAAATGTGTTGGTGAAGATAAAACAGAAAATAATTGTCGACCGATGTACACATCCCCGACAACAACGCCATCTGATTCAGCAGCAAATTGGAATCTTTCAATAATAGTTGTTGTTATATTTGGTGAAAATTGAATCAATCCACTGACGTTATAACCATGATTGAGAGACGCACCATCTGCAGTGCCGAGTCTATTATATGTCAATCCACCAATACCAGCAGTTTCTCTTTCAATTGAAAATGGGAATCTCTCTATTTGAACTGCCATCATATTATAAATTGCAGAACCACCAGTATATCCATGAGTTGGGGATGCGCAACCTTGTCCAGAATTAATACGAACAAACTGAAGACTACCGACAGCAGTAGCAGGTGCTTCTGTTGCAAAATTAAATTTCTCAATGCCGAAATAATAACTAAATCCTTGAAATGGTGGTAACGCAGTCGGTGCTAGAGCATCACCACCCATAGCATATCCAGCTTGTTCTGATGATGCTGAGTGGGAACGACGTCGTTGAACTGCCATACTTGCAACATTGGTTGCATTAGTGTCTGAGGAAAATGAATGTCGGTCAATGGCAGTAAAAAATGTAGGAGATAATGTTGGATTAACACCACCGCCAGCATAACCATATAATGATCCTGCATGAGGAGGCGACGTTTGCGTTTGCACTCCAACAGCAATATGACCAAGCGATGAAATTCCGAGATGCGTAACGTTAAGATTCGCAGTATCAGTAATCACATCAATATTGTTTAATCGAATTGCCATTAACCTTGTAATCCTGTTGGATCAGTTTTAGTTTGAGTTAGATCGCCAACATCTGTTGCGTTGGCGTCTGCTGAGAATGGGAATTTGTCAATGGTATTTAAGTATACAGGAGCGTCTGCTCCACCAGCGGTATATCCATGAGTTGTTGAAGATTGACCACTCGTGACTCGACGTGCTTGCGATAAGTTTGCAATATCAGTTGCATTTGAATCAGCAGAAAATGGGAATTTATCAATAACATCGCTATAGAAAACTGGACCAGCAGGATGTCCGCCACCAGAAGCATATCCATGAGTGGTTGAGTATTGAGGTCCAGCAATTCTTCTTGCTTGACTTAAATCCCCAACAAACGTTGCATTTGTGTCTGATGAGAATGGGAACTTATCAATTGTAGTGACGTTTGGAATTGCTGGAGGAGGCGGAATACCACCACCGCTGGCATAACCATGAGTCGTTGATGATTGACCTGCTGCACCATACCTTGCTACTGTTAAATCTCCGACGATTGTTGTTGCAACTAAATCTGCTGCAAAAGAAAATTTCTCTATCGTAGCAACCCAACCAGCAGAATTGCCGCCAACATTCTGACGTTGTCCACCAGACTTATATCCATGAATTGTTGATTGATGACCTGCTGGGAAGATAACATCGTATGTTAAGTTGCCGATACTCGTAGCGTTTACATCTGCTGCGAATGGGAATCGATCAACATTAGTTGTTGTTCTTGGAATCAAAATTGATGTGCTGAACTGACCAGCAGCAACGTAACCATTCGTTGGTGATGATATGCCAGCCGCGCCTCTAATTTGTGATGTCAAATCAGCAACATCAGTTGCGTTTGCGTCAGCAGCAAATGGATATTTCTCAATTATATTTGTAGTCGTTGGAGATGGATTATTTGTCAATCCACCAGCAGCATAGCCGAATGATAATCCAGGAGAAAGAACTTCAAAATATCCATTTGAATTCAACGTATCAATACTGCTGAAATATCCTCTTTGATCTGCGCCAATGCTCGTATCGCCTCTGTTTGTTGATAGAAGCCTTGTTGATGCAATATTTGTACTAAATGTTGTGAAGTCAGTTCCGTCATAAGTACCGAACCAACTAAATGATCCTAGTTGTCCAGTATAATTGTTGATGTGTGAATCTTCTGACAACACTTCATCCATTGGTCGACCAGCAACTTCGTATTGGTTTGCTTGGGTCGCATCAACTAAAATCCAATTATTGCCACTGTCGGTTGATTTGTATTCACGAATTTCCCATTGATTATCAAATTCTGCAGACACAGTGACAGTAAATTTATCTCTTTCTGAGATTGCCATACCGCCGTAGTAATCACGAACTTGAACGCCATGAAATGGATTACCACCATCGCAAACTAATTTGGTGCGCCATGTGCCGCCAATCTTGTATGCCATCTTGTATTGAACTTTGTTTACTTTTTTGTCAAAAGTCCCAAATGCAACAGCATCGTCATGAGAATCAAATAGACGTACAGAATTATTTCCGCCTGTATTTGTAAACACTAATTCTAGATTGGCTTCACTTAAAGGTAATCCTGCTCCTGTTGTCAAGTTTCCCACAACAGAATTATTAGAATACACATCCCAAGGACCAGTATTTCCATTTCGTAAAATCTTCCCGAAGTAGATATTATTATTCGAAGTTGAATCGTACGGATGCCAACCTAATGCAAAATTAATGACGTCTCTGTCTGCAAAACTTCTACGCAATGCGAAGTATGGCCAAGTATATGTTGATCGAAATAATCCCTTTGGGGTTGACAAATTCGAAACTGGATAATCACCAATCACGGCAAGCCATTGATTGGCAGTGGCTGCAGTTTGTTGTCGACCAAGAAGAATAAACTTACCATTTGCATTAAATGCATTTGGATAGAACGAAGCAGTTGCTGTTGGTGCAGTTGAGAAGGTGACGTTGGTTAAAGTCTTTCCTGCTGGGCTTTCGCCTTCGCTAAACTCAAGATAATACATGTTATTTGGATTCAAGATGTTAGCGTTAGCAGTACGACCCTGAATAAAAATATATGCCTTGTTATTTCCAGTCACAACAGCGCTGGCATTATGATCATCTTTTGAGAAAGCATTCGCAGGAGTAATCGTATACTGAGTGGAAACAGCAGTATTATGATTGGTGATAGAAACACCAACAGCACCATTAGACTGCGTGAAGCAAGCATAAGTCCAGTGATTAGATGCGTTCTTATCACGAAGAATTAATGGCTTGATCCACCAAGACCACATAGCGTTATTGATTGTAACACCAGCAGCAGTGGCGCTTATAAATGCATTTGCGTTAGCATTGACAGAGAAAACAGTATCTGGGATTTCGATATACCCATTACTTGTTACAGACACTACATTGAAACTTCCGTTGTCTGTTTCGCCGACTGCTGTATTACCTGCTAGTAGAATTGCCATTCTTTAGATTCTCAATTTCAGCACGTAATGATTTGAGTTCTGAGTGCATGTCTTTCATGGCTTCAATTAGAATCGCATGCAAACCTGCGTAGTTAACAGTGTGAACACCTTGTTCATTACAAGTGACGAGTTCTGGTGCAATCAATAATAGTTCTTGAGCGATAACACCAAGAGAAGGCGAACCAGTTTCTTTCCAAGTAAAACGCACGCCGCGAATATTGGCGAGCATATCTACTGCGTTTTTTAAAGTCTCAACGTTTTCTTTTTCTTTAATATCAGAAAGAGAATTAAAATTTGTTGCACTAACTGTGCCAGAGTTTGGATTAAAATATAACTTTGTTGTTGCTACGTTTGTAGAAGTTATATTTCCGCTTGATGCACTTGTGAACAGTAAATAATAATTCGAACTGTTTATTGTGACTTCGTTGGCGACGTTAATTGCACCACCGACTGAACCCCATTCAAGTCCATCTCCAGTAGAGTTTACTTTCAGAGCCTGACCAGCAGTTCCGATTGTCTGTAAACTTGTTCCACCGATTTTAGTTGATACAACTGTTGTCATTGATTCGATCCGTTATTTTATTTATGGTTATACAGCGTAACGAATAATAACGATACCAGAACCACCAGATGATGCATAAACAGCTGGATTACCACCACCACCGCCGCCACCACCAGTGTTTGTTCCTCCAGTGCTGCCGCCTGATGGAACTCCGTTTCCGCCACCACCAGAACCACCTGTTCCACCTCCACCACCACCGCCACCTGCACCACCACCAGCGTAAGTTACTGAAGAACCCGATAATGTTGAAGCTGTTCCATTGCCTCCATTACCACCAGATGCACCTGGTGCATTAGAACCTGCAGAACCAGCACCACCTCCACCTCCACCAGAAACGTTTGATGGTGCATTGCCACCTGGATTACCTAATCCACCATTATTTCCTTGTCCAGCAGTTCCAAGACCACCTGCTCCAGTGGTTGCAGGATTTGGATATGCGCTACCGCCACCACCACCTGAACCGCCATTTTTACCGCTAGCTGTTAAAGAACCACCACCACCGCCACCGATTGCAGTTATCGTAGAGAATATACTATTTGATCCATTCGAACTTTCGCCTCCCCCACCACCGATTGTCACAGTATATGAGGTGGTTGTTAATGACAATGTTCCTGTTCTTAATCCACCTGCACCACCACCGCCGCCACCATTTTGTCCGCCGCCGCCGCCGCCAGCGACGACGAGATATTCAACGCTGCCAGCTCCGCTAACGACTTCGAATGTTCCTGAAGATGTAAATGTGTGGACTCTGTATCCAGCAATATTGCTGACTGTTCCACCTGTTGCTGCAGTAATACCAATTGTTGCAGTAATACTAAATGCCTTCGAAGATTTTTGAGACTCCAAGTCTGTTGCAACAACAGTAAAGTTATATGTTGTTTCACTTGCTGGTGGAGAACTTAAAGTTCCACTGAGTACTCCGTTGGCTGCAAGAGATAATCCAGCTGGCAATGAACTCCCAACATCTAATGCATAACTCACAGTAGAGTCACTTGTTGCTTGAAGTGTTCTAGACAATGCTGATCCAGCACCCCAGGATGAAAGCGTTGCATCAGTTACCCAAACAGGTCCAGCCGAGACAATCATACCTGGAACAAACACTGCTGTTCCACCGTCTGGGTTGACGACGTATAATGGATATGTTGCACCAGTAGAGAGTGCTGGTGTTGTAAACGACAATGAATTTGCATTTGCTCGCGAAACGGCAGGCACAGCGCTGCCGTTCACATAAACTTGTACGTTCGACTCAAATCCTGTTCCAGTAAGAACAATAGATTGATTTCCTGTGTTTACAGCAGCAGTTGCGCTGTTTGGATATGTAATCGAAGTAACTTTAGGACCGCCGCCAGTAGTAATATTATTCACAACTGTCGTCGACAATTGCGTAATATTAATTGTACCTGACTGGATTGCTGTTCCTCGAAGTTTTCTTGCCATCTACCTACCACACCCATGAGACGTATGAATACCTTGTTCCTTTTGTCACTGGCAATACTTTATGAGGATACATAAAGTTGCTTGGGAAAATCATGATCTGACCTGCTTTGAGTTTGATCGTCTCTTGTTCCCAAAATACTAACTCACCGCCTTCATAATCATCATTTAACGAACCAAGAATAGAAAGAGTCGGAATACCTTTTCTATTTCCATCAAACATGCTATGAATATGATCACAATGCAATTTCATTTGCGTGTCAGTATTGTAACGATTATATCTTAACTGACTATAACCGTTCCAGCCACTGAACCAATCAGCCATATGCGCATGATCTTTATTAATATACTGTTCAATCGCAAACCAAATTTTAGCCTGGATCTCTTTTGTTTCTTCGATCTCGACTGCATAAGTGATTGAAAGTTCTTTATCGTAACTAACAAAACTTCCAGATTGCGGTTGATAAAATGTATGCAGTTGCCAATCTGCTTTCTTTAACTTCTTGGCAACTGCCTTACATGTTTTCGTATCAAGAAAGTCATCATAGACTTTCAAATAATCTTTCACATTCAATGTCATCATCGAATTCAACATAACAAATTACTCCAATATCAGACCATGCCAGGAACTTCTTCCCATGCACCTGCTTCTTCATTCCATGCAAACTGCTTTCCTTCTTCAACAGGCATAGCAACTGGTGCTTCCCAGTCTGCTGTTGTGTTGTTTAGCGTCCATGAAGCGAATGGCTTTGGTGGAACGAATGCGTTTAGATCAGCATTGTATGTATAGCCTACGCCAGCGTAACGAACGCGCATGCTACCGTTATATGATGTTTGCTTCCAAGTGCCACCAAATAGTCTTTCGCAGAATGCCGCACCGATGTGTTCTTTTTCCACACCGCTGGCGTCTGAAGTATCTGCGTTGCCTACAACGATGACTCTTAAAACAACATTATTTGCGTCAAGTTCTGCAAAATGTGCCATTTTTATTCCTCTTAAGTCAATAACTCTGTTAATGAATGATTTTCACCAATTGTGCCTTTCAAGAAAGTATTGAAAGACAAACTGATTCTTGTTTCTTCATGGTCAAACGATGGAACCATATGTGTCAGCGAAGAAGGAAAAAGATACAAAACTCCAGTTCCTGCTTCCATCCACCATGATTCAGAATTATACAAATTATAGTCAGTTGGTTCTAACTTAATTTGCTTATATTCTTCACGACCATAAAAAAAGATCTTATCTTTAGTGGCATCAGCACTTACATAAAACACACCCGAAATAAAACTATTTGGATGCGCATGCTTATGATGATAACCACCTTTCTCAGTATAGTTGAGCCACGATTGTGTGATGTATAAATTCACATTATCTTTTGGTCGATATACTTCTTGAAAGTATTTATTTGCGGACTCCATCAAAAAATCACCCAGTTTCTTCATAGGCTTTTCTTTCAAGACGTAGTTATTCACGCTTGTTTGATTGCCCATATTCGGACGACGTTCTGATTCTTCAACAAATTTTAATTCTTGTTTTGTAAATTCACGATCTAATGTAAATTTCCCAACTGCAATTGGGAACAATGTAAATATATTCACTTGGTGGCATCCTCAATTTGTTGTTCAAATCCGCGGATCTCTTTGATTTGCTCCTCGGTCCATACTGTATTTATGGAGTCTTCAAAGGCTTTGATTTTCTCCATCGTCTCTTCGACTTCTTCCTTTGAAGGCTGTGGTCTTGGATCTTCCCAACGAGAGAAACCAACACCACCAGTCCATTCCCATTTTGCGCCTGGACGCAAGAGTTCAACTGCTGTGTTAATGCCATACATGCGATAAATCTTGTCATTCATATTATTGCCACTCCTTTTGAGAATTTATGTATATTATACTACGACCAACGAATAATTACAATTCCTGAGCCACCAGCACCACTACCGCCGTTAGAGTTACCTTGACCATTTCCACCAGCGCCGCCACCACCACCGCCAGTATTTACTGTTCCTGCAACACCAAGATTATTGACGCCTGGCACAAATCCACCAGCACCACCACCACCAGACCCACCAGCGCCACCACCAGCAGGAGAAGTGGAAGTGTATGTTCCTCCGCCTCCACCACCAGCATAAGTTACAGAACTTCCCGTGATTGTTGTTGCTAATCCAGCACCACCTGCTGCTGGTCCAGCAGTTCTATATGCTCCACCTGCTGATCCAGCACCACCACCGCCACCACCGCCATAAACTGGATTATTTACGCCACCACCGCCGTTATTTCCTTGTCCTGGCGTTCCTGTTCCACCTGATGTTGTTCCGCCAACTTCAGAACTGTATCCGCCGCCGCCGCCTGAACCGCCCGTACCTCCAACGCCACTACTTGGTGATGCACCACCGCCTCCACCACCAATAGCAGTAATTGAACTGAATACAGAATTAGATCCTGGATCTCCAGCAAAATTGCTAGCAGGGCTTGCTGGTTTAGAAGCACCACCGCCACCAACTGTAACAGTATATGTCTGACCAGGAGTTACTGCTAATCCAGTTCCTGTTCTCATTCCGCCAGCACCGCCACCACCAGCATATGCTGTGCCGCCAGATCCACCTCCTGCAACAACAACGTATTCTACTTGCGTTGCTCCTGTTGGTGCTGTCCATGTTGTTGATGATGTAAATGTTGCAACGTTTAAATTTGCGCCAGCGATTGCTTTAATGACAACGATTCCTGATCCACCAGCACCACCTGTTGAAACTGGCGATGAACTTCCTTGACCTGAACCACCACCACCACCACCTAATCCTGCAGTTCCTGCAGTTCCTGTAGATCCACTAGGAGATGGTGCTGTTCCTGCTCCGCCACCACCTGTACCACCAGAACCAACTGGTCCAGTTCCGCCATTGTTACCACCACCACCGCCACCAGCATAAGTAACTGCGGTTCCAGTGATTGAAGATGCTAATCCTACACCACCATTCCCTGATGATTGAAATGCGGCATTATTTCCTGTGGCACCTGCCCCTCCTCCACCACCTGCGCAATAAGAAGGAGCACCAACTCCATTGCCACCATTGTTTCCTTGTCCTGGAGTTCCTGAACCACCAGTTGTTGGATATCCGTCGCCACCACCGCCACCACCGCCTGATCCACCAGCAGAGGCAGCAGGATTATTTGGACCATAGCCGCCACCAAATCCACCACCTAGTGCAATAACGTCATTAAAAGAACTATTGCCACCAACTGTTCCTGTGACACTTAACGATCCACTTGGTCCTAAACTCCAGCCAGTGCCACCTGCGCCAACTGTGACTGTGTATGTTGAATTAGCATTTACGCTCAATCCACTTCCTGTTCTCATTCCGCCAGCGCCACCGCCACCACCGACCCATGCGCCACCGCCACCGCCACCACCGACTATTAAATAATCAACAAGAGTCACACCAGGTGTTGCAGTCCAACTAGCTGAAGAGCGAAATACCCAAACATTTGAAGAGGCGTTTGCAGTGGTCTTGATATATTTGAGAATGACAATACCTGATCCACCATTGCCTCCACCAGCACCACCATTGCCTCCTCCGCCACCGCCGCCGCCAGTATTATTAGTACCATTCATAACTGGACCTGGTGTGCCTGTTCCGCCGCCACCAGAGCCACCTGCGCCTGCAGGAACACCACCACCAGAATATGCTCCTGCGCCGCCTCCACCAGCGTAATGTGCTGATGTTCCTGTAATTGTTGACGCTAAACCAGCACCACCTGAGCCCGCACCGTTTGTTGCTGGTGAATCACCACCTTGTGCGCCAGCACCACCGCCACCACCACCGCCACCAGTGTTTGTAAAATCAGGACCAAATGATATTCCACCACCAAATCCTTGTCCAGGAGTTCCAGATGATCGCGTACCATTATATGATGATCCACCACCTGAACCACCATTGCGCCCAACGTTTCCTGTGCCAGCAAAAGTTGCTCCACCTCCACCGCCTATAGCAGTAACAGCAGGACCGAATACAGAATTAGTTCCATTAGCACCAAATACTTCAGAATTTGATGGACCACCAGTTCCGCCAGCACCAACTGTAATTGTATAAGTTGTATTTGGAGTTACTGATGTTGTGCCTGTTAAAAATCCGCCAGCGCCGCCACCGCCACGAGGACCTGATCCTGTACTGCCTGATCCGCCACCACCGCCGCCAGCAACAACAAGATAGTCGACAGAAGTTACTCCTGTTGGGGCAGTCCAAGTTGTTGAACTAACAAATTGTTCAATAAAAGTTTCTGTTCCTTGTGTTCCGCCAACAAAATTGTAGTAACGCATCTGCGTGATGTCTTCAAGACGCCAGATGCCAGTTGTGTTGGCAGCGTTGTTACCAAGAAGATTGCGTTGTCCGAGATAAATTTGGCTCATGTCAACTGTAGAATGCTGAGTGTGACGTCAATACGATTGTTACCATTGGCATTCGCAGAGAGAACATCACCTGCTTCAAGAACTAGTTTGCCAGTCAAGAATGTCGTTGCTGATCCAACAGGAACTGGAATATTTGCAGCAAGGTAATCGCGATTGTTTGCGCTTGAGTCAAAAGCAGTGACAGAAACTGCAGCAACATTACTTGGATCAATATTAGCCAACTGACCCATGAAGATAATCGATGTTGTAAGCGCAGGAGAGGTGTAGATATTCTGAGTTTGAATATTCGCAGTCGTCAGAGTTGCGTTTACAAATTTAAATGTTTCTGCCATTGAATTCTCCGATTAGGACAACGCGATTACGAGTCCGATAGATGCTTTTGTATTTGCTTGTGCATAAGCAGCGTTGGCTTGTGAATAGCCAGTATTTGCTTGTGTGTAAATCGTATTTGTTTTGTCATTGACTGCTTGGCTCAATTGCGTTGTTGTTACAGCACCATTAGCAATCGCACTACTTGATATTTTATCTGGCATTCTTAAGAACCTTTATACGATTTATTTTAAACACAAACGAAGTTCATCGCAATACTAATTCTATCTTCAGAACTTTTATTTTTCTCAACCATATGTTGCAAATTAGATCTGAATATTAATATGCTTGATTCTTCTGGCTTATAATAACAGTCATCGAAACTTGCATTTGTATATTTATCGATTGGTAGTGGAAACATATCATTTGCATTATTTAATTTAAATCGTATGTTTCCACTATTCTCATTTGATTTTACATAATAAACTAAACTAAAATGTCTCAACGGATGTATATGGTATTCTTGATAATCTCCTGGAGAGGAAACATTAATCCATGCATCCACGCATTTAGCAGGAACACTCACTCCAAAATTATTAGAAAATTTATTTACTTCAGACTCGCAAACTGATATAAACTCCTTTAATTTTTCATCATTTAAAAAATCATATAACTCTTGCGTATTATATGTGTCGCAATCCCAACAAGTTGTTGGGTTTGGATTTTTCTCTCTTATCTCTTTCGCTTTATGAATAAAATAATCATTTAATTCAGTAAATTGAGTAAGAACATTTCTATAAATTAAAGTCGGCACCCACGAATTAATATCCATAATATCACCATTTTAAAACATTATCGATCCAGAATTATTAAATTGATAAATGTGTCTACCACCACTTTGAGTATATGTTGGAGATCCAGTAGTTGAAGCAGCAGCAGATTCTGCGCTGATTATGCAGATGCCAGAACCTCCAGCATATGCTGCAGCACCATCATTACCTCCACCGCCACCACCTGTATTGGTAGTTCCAGCGGAGCTTCCTCCATTTCCACCACCACCTGTTCCACCAGCATATCCACCGCAGCGACCTTTACCGCCGCCACCACCAGCATAGGTAACTGGCGCGCTAGTAATGCTGTATGCTAATCCATTACCGCCAGTAGTTGTAGTACCTGCAGTACCAGCACCACCACCACCGCCACCATTATAACATGGTGCGCCTGTGCCTCCAGGTGATCCTGGATTTCCTTGTCCTGGTTCTGATGATGGAAGACCACCATATGCACCACCACCTGATCCACCATACAAAGAATATGGACCATATGGTGCGCCGCCACCTCCTCTACCACCACCAATTGCAGTCAGCGTGACACTAGTATTTGTGAATACAGTATTCGATCCATTAACACCAGTACCAGCTCCAGGTGCACCAGAACCACCGCCTCCAACTGTTACAGTATAACTAACTCCAGGTAAAAGAGACAATGCTTCACCATTCACTACTTTTGGTGTTTCTGTTCCATAATATAGCAAACCGCCAGCGCCACCACCGCCACCACCACCATCGCCAGAGTTGGTAACTCCTCCACCACCACCGCCTGCAACTAATAGCAAACGTGCTGATACAGGAAAAGATAATTTTGGATTGTTAGTACGCTTCACATTAAAACGATTTGTTGATAATGTTTGTACAGTAAGCGCTCGTAAAGTCATTTTACGTTATCTCTGTTCCATATACACTAAATGTAACATTTGATACTGCGGCATTGACTGATAAAACATCAGTGTTACCGAGTGTCAATCCTAAACTTAATGCAACTGTATCAAGTGCTGGTAGTGCCGTATCAAAAGCAATATAATGCGTATTTGATAATGTTGCTCCCGCTGGCTGAGTTGCAATTCTAAACGTCGTATTCCCAGCGCCTCTATTACAAATTACAATAGAAGAAATAACTGCTGACGTTGCTGCTGGAACAGTGTAAACATTATGTGTTGTGTTCGCCGTTGCAGCAACTTGACCTAAAATTTTATATGACTCTGGCATGATTAAATTCCTAATAAAAAGACTTTACTGAATCCACCAGTAGCATTATTTGCTGCAGTGTATGCATTATTGGCTTGATTTCTTGCTGTGTTTGCTTGCGCATAGGCTGCAACAGGAGCAGCACCAAGAGCAGACAATGCTGCTGATGATGAATTTGCTCCCGTTCCACCTTGTGCTACTGATACAACTACTGGCATTTAGAAAACCTCTGAATATTTATCTTATGACCATTTAATGATTACAATGCCTGAACCACCATTGCCGCCACCACCATTGACGGAACCAGAGTCAGTGTATCCGCCACCGCCTCCACCGCCACCAGTGTTAGTTCCGCCATTGGTTCCACTGCCTGGTCCGCCGCCGCCACCTGTTCCGCCAGCACCACCACCGCCAGTTCCTCCTGCTGCAGCCGTGCCACCATTTGGAACTCGAGCACCACCACCGCCACCACCAGCATACACAGAAGAGGTTCCTAGGAGAACTACAATTCCTGCTCCACCAGCGCCACATGTTCCACTTGAGGATGGCGATCCTGCAGCACCTGCTCCACCACCACCCGCTCCTGAATTATTATTTGTTCCAGAACCCCCACCAGAATTATTTCCTGGCGCTGCAGAAACACCTGCACCACCACCAGCGCCTTGCCCTCCACCATGACCAACACTTAATCCTGGAGTTGTGGTTCCTGCTAAATTATATCCGCCGCCACCGCCACCACCAGCACAAGTTACAGAAAGTGGTGCACCGATAGAGGAAGCAGTTCCTGTTGCGCCACCTGGATATGTGCTATTTTGACCATCATATCCCGCAGCACCACCACTACCAACTGTAATTGTATATGTTACGCCAGCAGTTACACTTGTTGTTCCGAATACAGTATTTCCTCCGCCGCCACCGCCACCGATAGTTTCACCACCGCCACCACCAGCACCAACAATAAGATATTGAATCGATGTTGCACCATCTGGTACAGTCCAAGTTCCTGAAGATGTAAATGTTGCAGTGTTAGAATTTGATCCAGTGATTGTTTGAATAATAACTATTCCTGATGCACCAGCGCCAGCACCAGCATATGGAGAACTGCCAGGAGCATCTCTGCCGCCACCGCCACCGCTTCCTGAAAATGCAACACCAGAATTACCGATTGCATAACCACCAGGTGCTGGTCCAGTTCCAAATCCACCATCTCCACCAACTCCAGAACCACCAGAAGTTCGAGTTGGTCCTTGCTCACGACAACCACCACCACCGCCAGCATAGAATGTAGAAACGCCAGAAAGAGATGATGCTAATCCAATACCACCATTTCCGCTAGGGGCAGATCCTGGTTGCCCATTTACACCAGCACCACCAGCTCCGCCGCCACCACCACCTGGCCATGGTGCGCCTGATGGAGTTCCTGCACCACCATTGTTTCCTTGTGATGGGAGAACAATTGGTCGATTTCCACTACCACCTGCTGGACTTGATCCTGCACCGCCACCAGAACCGCCATCAGCACCTGTGGTAGCAGATACATATGATCCACCGTAACCACCACCAGTAGCAAAAACATTTGAATTTGCATTTGCTGTTAGTGCGAAAATTGTATTTCCACCATTTGCTGCTGAAGTTAGAGATGGTTGAGTGCCAACTGCTGCTGTGCCACCTCCA
>Ga0315903_10003752_pt1 | contig 20781 bp, 18 predicted proteins | sample LakEriMetagenome_7_FD_203524 | JGI IMG/M metagenome (GOLD analysis project Ga0315903, IMG submission 203524) | Freshwater fungal communities from buoy surface, Lake Erie, Ohio, United States - Buoy 2 MA119 | ecosystem: Environmental > Aquatic > Freshwater > Lake | place: USA: Lake Erie, Ohio... | reverse complement strand
CTCACATGAATTAAGAAGCGGAGACCAGATCGAGATCATCACTTCGAACAAGCAAAAACCTTCAGAGGATTGGTTGAACTTTGTAGTATCAGCTAAGGCTAAGAGCAAAATAAAAGATGCGTTAAAAGAGGAAAAACGAAAAGTGGCAGAGGATGGGAAGTATCTTTTGCAACGTAAATTGGAAAATATGGGGGCGGGATTTCACACTCATAATATTGAAATCCTGACCGCTTTTTATAAACTATCCTCTGCGCTTGACCTTTATTATCGTATTGCCATTAAGACTATCGACTTGCATGAGTTAAAGGAGTTTCATGTATTAAAGGATAAGTTGGAACCTCCCAAGCCGGCAAAACAGGAACACGATCATAAATGGGATGGTACAGAATCAGGGAAAGCTGTTTCTAAAAAAGATACCGAGTTGATCATTTTTGGAGAATCCAGTGATAAGATCGTTTACACCTTGGCAAACTGTTGTAAGCCCATTCCTGGCGATGATGTATTTGGATTTGTATCTACGGGTAAAGGGCTGATCATTCACCGTACGAATTGTCCAAATGCCACCCGATTATTATCCCAGTTTGGACATAGGGTGGTGAAAACAAAATGGGCGAAGAATAAAGAAATATCTTTTTTGACCGGTATCAATATTGTTGGACTGGATGATGTGGGGGTGATCAACAAGATCACGAATCTGATATCCGGTGAGTTGAGAATTAATATTGCGGGGTTGACCATTGAAGCCCAGGAAGGGATCTTCAAGGGGACAATTAAACTTTTTGTACACGACAAAGAGGAATTAGAGAATTTGTTTACCCGCTTGAAACAATTGTCCGGTATTCATTCTGTTGAGCGATTTGATACTGAATCTGTATAGTTGACTTTTAGATACTATCTTTGGCACCTTTAAAATAGATACATGGTTGATGTCATTTTAGGCCTCCAGTGGGGCGATGAAGGAAAGGGGAAAATTGTAGATTATTTTGCTCCATCTTATGATGTGATTGCCCGCTTTCAGGGTGGCCCAAATGCGGGCCATACTCTATACGTTGATGGGAAAAAAGTGGTCTTACATCAGATCCCATCCGGAGTATTCCATCAAGGCATTGCCAACCTCATTGGCAATGGAGTGGTATTAGATCCCGTTACCCTGCGTAAAGAAGCACAGAAAGTGGCCGAAATGGGGGTGGATTGCAGAAAAAATTTATTTGTTTCTGAACGTACCCATATCATCTTACCCACGCATCGTGCATTAGATAAAGCTTCTGAATTATCAAAAGGGAATGAGAAGATCGGTTCTACACTCAAAGGTATCGGCCCTGCCTATATGGATAAAACTGGCCGAAATGGTTTGCGTGTTGGTGATTTACTAGATAAAAATTTCACTTCTCAATATATCAAGTTGAGATTGAAACATCAGCGTATGCTGGACTCTTTTCATTTCAATGAAGACATTTCGGAGTGGGAAGAAGAGTTCTTTGAGGCTCTTGAATTTATGCGTGAATTAACCATTGTAAATGGCGAATATTTCATAAACGATAAAATCAGTAAAGGCGCTAAGGTATTGGCAGAAGGTGCACAGGGCAGTATGCTCGATGTAGATTTTGGAACCTTCCCCTTTGTAACTTCATCCAGCACTACTACATCCGGGGTTTGTTCCGGTTTAGGTGTACCGCCTCAGAAAATCCGGGAGGTGATCGGTATTTCTAAAGCATATTGTACAAGAGTAGGTAGCGGACCTTTTCCAACTGAACTGGAAAATGAGACTGGTGAAGAATTAAGAAAATTAGGTAGTGAATTTGGTGCCACCACCGGACGTCCACGTCGTTGTGGATGGATCGATCTCGTGGCATTGAAATTTGCTTGTATGATAAATGGGGTTACCCAAATTGTGATGACCAAAGCTGACGTACTGGATAGCTTCGAATCATTATCCGTGTGCGAAAGTTACATGGTAAATGGTGAAGCGAAAAAAGAAGTGCCCTATCAAATGCTGAAGTCAGTGATTGAACCCGTTTTGCGTTCATTCCCCGGCTGGAAAACGGATATTACTCAAGTAAAAAATGCAGAGGATATACCTGCATTAATGAAGAATTATATTGATCATATTAACGCATATTTGGGAGTAGAAATTTCTTATGTCTCTAATGGACCAGGAAGAGATCAAATCATCCGTATGAAATAGGATGGAAAAATTTTCAGAAAAAATTTGGCTATATAAAAATTAGATAGAAATTTTACGGTGATTAATCCTGCTCAAATGGCTAAATCTGAAAAATCGAAAAAGGGTATAACGAAGAAAGCTGAGGATCCTGAAACCTCTTCTAAGTCTGCATCCCGTTCTAAGAAAAAAATAGAAGAGGATGAGGAGAATGATTTTGAAGATACTGATGAGATAACATCTACATCATCTCGTAAAAGCTCCTCTGCTAAAGAAGATGATGATGACGAAATCGATGAAGTTGATGATGATTGGGATAAAGTTGAGGATGACGAAAATTGGGATCCTGACTTTGAAGAGTTTGATCTTCCCAAATCAAAATCTTCTGGTAAAAAAACTACGGGTTCGAAGAAATCGAGTGACGATGATTTCGCTATCGATGATGAATTCAAGGATCTTGGATTTTTTGATGATAGCGGCGGTTTTGATGACGACGATGAAGATTATTAATCTTGAGAGTATTTAAAACATTTCCTGTCTCCAATAGGGAGAAATTACATCAGCAAATGTTGAACTGGGCAAACAGGTTCAACATTTGTTGTTTTCTGGCTAATCATAACTATTCCAGCGTACTCAATTTTCAGGAAATTTTACTAGGGGCGGGCAGTATAAAAAAACTGCCATTTTCAGAGGATTCTGATCTTGAAACGATCAATTCCTTCATAGATAGCCAAAAGGATTGGGTATTTTTCCATCTTTCTTTTGAATCGCTTTCTATACTAAAAAAAGAGATCCCATTGGCAAGCGACAAAACGGGATTTCTTCCCTTAACTTTTTTTGTTCCTCAGTATGTAATCAAATTCAGAAGCGATAATATAGAAATTGGATCACTTGAAATGGATCATGAGGACGTCTTTCATCAACTGATTCAAGAATCGGTAACCGATAGCGTCAATAGAAAATCGGTGAATACTATTCCCGCTATATCAAGGGAGACATATCTAGAAAAAATAAATGGATTATTAGCGCATATTCAACGAGGCGATTGTTATGAAATTAATTTTTGTCAGGAGTTTTTCAGTGAACATGCGGTAATAGATCCCTTGCAGACTTGGCGTACATTATGTACCATATCCCCTAATCCATTCTCGGTTTTTTATAAATCTGAAAGTGCTTATTTGCTCAGTGCTAGTCCTGAACGGTTTTTATGTAAAAAAGGGGAGAAGTTGATCTCACAACCTATGAAGGGTACTATTCGACGTGATCCTGAAAATCCTCAACGGGATGCGGCATTACGCCATTCTTTGCAGCACAGCCAAAAAGATCAAATGGAGAATGTAATGGTGGTAGATCTGGTACGTAATGATCTTTCAAGGGTATGCCAGGAGGGAACAGTTAAGGTTTCTGAATTATTTGGCATATATGCATACCCTCAGGTTTATCAAATGATCTCTACTATTGAAGGAAAAGTTAAGAAGAATATATCCTTTATGGATATCATGGATGCTTGTTTTCCTATGGGAAGTATGACTGGGGCACCTAAGCATCGTGTCTTAGACTTGATCCGAGTTTTTGAAAATGGGCCTAGAGGACTTTTTTCTGGATCGGTAGGGTATATAACACCAGAAGGGGATTTCGATATGAATGTAGTGATACGTAGTATTTTATATAATGCAGCAACAAACTATTTATCATTCATGTCTGGCTCGGGTATAACTGCATTAAGCAACCCAGAAAATGAATATGAAGAATGTTTACTTAAGGGATCTGCCATACGAAAGGTGTTATCTTGATGAAACACTGAAGTGTTGACAAATTACTTCTTCTTTCCTGCTGTTTTTTTGGGCGATTTAACCTCATTTTTTGGTGTACTGGCCGGCAGCGATATTTCTTTAGGATAAAGCGTACCCATTTCAGGAAGTTGCTGCAATCTGGCCATGATGGATGCCTCCAGAATTTGAAATCTTTTTTCATTGAAGATTCCCATTTTCGCTTCAGGTAAGCGAAGCATGTAATTTTCTACTGAAACCTTACTATCAAATTGCGGATTTAATTTTTTAAATGTTGGCAGATCAATTTCGATAATTCTGGCCATTTCAGTAGCAAGATATTTACCGGTAATATTTTGTGATATCGTCCCTTTACTTAATTCTTCCGGTATCGTATTGGCATCCTGTATCTCCTGTTCTTCTGCACCCCTTGTGGTTTCCCCACCTTGGCCTTCCATTATATAGTGTGTAGCAATAAATTTTTTGACATGAGTTCTCGATTCTGCTGGAAGATGATATTGAAGATCCCAAAAATCTTTACTGCCTGATTTTTTTATGGCTGATGTAACGCGTCCACTGCCTCCGTTATAGGCTGCAATAACCAATAACCAGTCGTTTAATTGTGCGTATAATTTTTTCAAATATTTTGATGCGGCATAAGTGCTTTTATACAGATCTGTTCGCTCATCAACTTTATTATTGATCAGCAATCCCATTGAACGTCCTGTTTCTGGCATGAACTGCCAGGGGCCTACTGCTCCTGCCCACGAAACTGCTGTTGGTTTGAGATTAGATTCAATAACGGCTAAGTATTTTAATTGAATCGGCAATCCTTGTTCTTCCAGTATTTTCTCGATCATGATGAAATAGGGCAATGCCGTTGATTTCATATTGATCAACCTCGTTTGATGTACATCAAGATAATCCTTGACAAATGGTATTGCTCTGGGATTAAGTGTAAGCAAAGCCAGCTCTTTTGCTTGAGGGGTAGTATTCAGAACGATGGTATCATGAATAGTATTAGCTGATGTGTGAATCCAACTGCAGGTAAAAAAAGTTAATATGAAACAATATTTACGCATGCGCAGCAATTTTCATAAATGAAATGCGATTAGCCGCTTGGAGTAATAGGGCTTCGTTGAAAGTATCAGACATTAACTGAATTCCAAATGGCATTCCGTTTTTATGCTTGGCTAAAGGTATGGAAATAGCAGGAATACCTGCCAGGTTCGCATATACGGTATATAAATCCCCAAGGAACATATCAACTGGATTATTCGATTTTTCTCCAAACTTGAATGCTGGCGTTGGCACTGTGGGCATCAAAAGAATATCGTATTGATGAAATACTTCATCTGTCTTTTTTAAAATTAATCGTCTAACTTTTTGCGCTTGTGAAAAATAAGCTTCATAATATCCAGAGCTTAATACGAAGTTCCCCAACATAATTCTGCGCTTCACCTCTTTCCCAAATCCTTCTGACCTATTTGCTTCATAGAATCCAGCGAGATCAAGCGATTTATCTGTTGTGCGAGCCCCATATTTTACTCCATCGTAACGGGAAAGATTGGATGAGGCTTCTGCAGTCGTTAATACGTAATACGCAGGAACAATGAAATCTAGATAATCAAATCCAGTAGGCTCAACTATATGTCCTTTTTCCTTTAATTCATCGATCAGCAAATAAGTAGCTTCTTTGATTTCAGGATCAAGGGAAGGATGCTCTAAGCTTTCTGGGAAGTAGGTAAAACGTATTGGCGTTTCTGCAATTAATTGTTTACTATATTCATCAACTGGTTCACTACTAACCGTAGAATCAAATTCATCTTCACCTGCCATTACCTCGAGCAGTAGTGCCGCATCGGCTACATTTTTGCTGAACATACCGATTTGATCAAATGAAGAGGCATAAGCAATCAAGCCATGTCGAGAGATACGACCATAGGTCGGCTTTAATCCAACTATTCCACAAAAATCAGCTGGTTGACGAACGGAACCTCCTGTATCACTACCCAGGCTTACCATGCACAAATCAGCCTGAACAGCAACTGCCGATCCTCCAGATGATCCACCTGGAACACGCTCTTCATCCAGTGCATTTAATACCTTGCCGTAGGCCGAATGCTCATTGGAAGAACCCATGGCAAATTCATCACAATTAAGCGAGCCGATGATAATCGCGTCTTCTGCCAACAGGCGCTCAATGGCTGTGGCGGAGAATAAGGACTGGAAGCCCTCCAAAATCCGAGAGGCTGCCGTTAGTTTGTGATTTTTATAGCATATCACATCTTTAATACCGATTACCACCCCAAATAATTTCCCTTTTGGGATACCTTGCTTTTGGCGGTTATCGAGCTCCGTGGCACGTTGAAGGGCTTCTTCTGAATAGATATCTATGAAAGCATTTAGATGCTTGCTCTCTTGTATTCTTGATAAATAAGAGTTCACCACCTGCTCACAGGTAATAGAGGAACTATCAATTTCTTTATGAAATTGAGCTATTGAATGATGCCGATACAAAAGAAAGAAGATTTAAAGGATCAAGCCTGCGCTTTTGTATCCTTCTCATTGATGCCCTCTTCGATTTCTTTCTTCACATTGGATTTTGCATCATTGAACTCGCGGATACCACGGCCAATACCTCTCATGAATTCAGGGATCTTTCGACCTCCGAAAAGAATCAGAACGGCAACTACAATAAGAATCCATTCTGTTCCGCCAGGCATACTGAGTAGAAGTTGAGATAACATGTTAATTCATTTAACTGATGAATACCAAAGTTAAAAATCTAAGCCCAATTGGGCAAAACAAAAACGGGAGCTTTAGGCTCCCGTTTGTTAAATTTTTCCTCAGCATATGATTTAAATACGCTTTTCCTTAATTCTGGCGCGCTTACCGCTTCTTTCACGTAAGAAATAAAGCTTAGCACGACGAACTTTACCTACTTTATTTAGGGCGATCGATTCAATGTTAGGGGAATTTACAGGGAAAGTTCTTTCCACGCCAACTCCATCAGACATTTTACGTACTGTGAAACTGGCAGTGGCACCTTGCCCCTGACGCTTGATCACATCACCTTTGAAACTTTGGATACGCTCCTTGTTTCCTTCAATAATTTTATAGTTCACGGTGATATTATCACCGGCTTTAAATTTTGGCGTTTCTTTCGTTGCAGTTAACTGCTCGTGTACGAATGCTACAGCGGGATTCATTCCTTTAAAAATTTGGACTGCAAAAGTAGGGGATTTTTAGTGAAAGCCAAATTTTTCCCTTGGCATTTTCATAATAAACTCTACTGCAGTGGGTTATTGCTTATTAACGGGCTACGTTTACGGTTCTTTTTTCTCTGATTACCGTTACTTTGATCTGTCCTGGGTAAGTCATCTCATTCTGGATTTTCTGAGCCATCTCAAAACTGATCTTTTCTGTATCGTTATCTGTAACCTTATCAGCTTCTACTATTACCCTTAACTCCCTACCAGCCTGAATAGCATAGGCTTTTTCAACACCTTGGTAAGTCATGGCCAGGTTTTCCAGGTCTTTAATACGCTGGATGTACTGCTGCATGATTTCGCGACGAGCACCTGGGCGGGCACCGCTGATAGCATCACAAGCCTGGATGATAGGGGAGATGACATATTGCATTTCCATCTCATCGTGGTGCGCAGCGATGGCATTCACTACGGCAGGATTTTCACCATATTTCTCCGCTAGTTTGCCACCTAAAAGCGCATGGCTCAATTCAGTTTCTTCATCTGGAACTTTACCAATATCGTGCAATAAACCAGCACGTTTTGCCAGTTTAGGATTTAACCCAAGTTCTGCTGCCATGATACCGCATAGGTTGGCTACTTCACGACTGTGCATCAATAAGTTCTGACCATATGATGATCGGAATCGCATCTTTCCAACTACTCGTACCAGTTCTTTATGAAGCCCATGGATACCCAGTTCAATTACAGTACGTTCACCGATCTCCATCACCTGTTCTTCGATCTGGCGACGGGTCTTTTCTACTACTTCTTCAATACGGGCAGGATGGATACGTCCATCTGCAACCAAACGTTGAAGAGATAAACGAGCGATCTCACGACGAAGTGGATCGAAAGAAGAAAGTACAATAGCTTCCGGAGTATCATCCACAATCAGATCCACACCTGTTGCCGCCTCTATCGCCCGAATGTTACGACCTTCCCGACCAATAATCTGTCCTTTGATCTCGTCACTTTCCAGATTAAATACCGTTACCGTATTTTCAATAGTTTGCTCAGCAGCAGTACGCTGAATACTTTGTATAATGATTTTCCGCGCTTCTTTATTCGCTTTTTGTTTGGCATCTTCAATGATCTCCTGTTGAAGCGAAAGAGCCTGTGTTTGAGCCTCTTGTTTTAGACTTTCAACCAACTGAACCTTAGCTTCTTCAGCAGTTAATCCAGCAACTTTTTCAAGGCGACGGATATGCTCCTCCTGATGCTTTTCAAGCTCAGTACGTTTTTGATTAACGACCTCGATCTGACGATTTAAATTCTCTTTTATCGCATCGTTTTCCTTGGTCTGACGATCTAAATTTTCAACTTTGGAATTGATAGATTGCTCTTTTTGGCGGATACGATTTTCAGCTTCATTGATTTTGCGATTCTTTTCAAGAATCTCTTTGTCATGCTCGGCCTTGAGTTGAACAAAATTCTCTTTTGCCTCGAGCATTTTTTCTTTTTTGATCGTTTCCGACTGGGCTTTTGCGTCAGCGATGATTTTTTCGGCCTGCTGTTCAGCCTCTACCAGTTGTTTTTTAGTGTCTCGGGCGAAAATTAGCCTTCCTGCTATTACCCCCACTATCAGTGCCCCTAATCCAATTATTATAGGTATGAAATCCATTTCTACGTTTGTTTTTCTTGTTCACAAATAAGTCTTTTTCAGGCACATATGTGCCCTAACGAACGAAGATAAGCAATAATTATGGGAATTCTCCGGTAGGCTTTAAGAGTCTAAAAGGGTATTCAGCTGATCCAATGCGGCATCGATCTCTTCTTTCTCTTTCAAAAGGTTAGCATCCGGGGATAAAAACGATAAAAGTGCCATGGATAGAAAGTCTTGCATGTCTTTGCCTCCGTAATTGGACTTTAATTCCATGATTTTGGCATTAATCTGGTCGCAGGCTTTGAGCACGGCAGCCTGGTCCTTTTCCTCGACCTTCACCTTAAAGTTTCGATCGCCTATGGTTATCGTGAGTGAAATAAAATTTGGCATATATCTAAAAAAATTTATTTTTATCCCCCAATTATCCACCGTTCCTTTGAATTTCCATCCTTCCCCATGAAGACAATCCATTTTTTAAAATGATCGTCTATGCTAGCAAAACCCAAATTCCCGGTATTTATTGATACCGTAGTTTTGGAACTGGATCAAACTGAGCGACCTGCTTCTCTACACGCCATCCTTAAAGATGACAAAGGGAGTGTTATAAGAAGCATGTCTGCCGTTATTGAAGACGATCAAACCGATGTTAATTGGGACGGGCTAGATAATCTTCCTTATGGTGTTTATTCTCTTGAACTTACCGATGGAGAAAGACGGGCTAGAATCCGTATGGTTAAACGGGTCTGATCTATTGACTCAATAAAGCAATACACTTATCAATCTCCTTGATGTAATGATCCAATTGCTTCTCCATTGCTTCCCGAGTGGCTTTATCCATGGATCCGGAACCATTTCTCAGACTTTCAACCTGCACTTCCAGTTCTGATACCTTTATTTTTAAATCACCTTCCACCAGCGTTCTGCGCTCTAATTCCCTCTGTGTGATCGTAAGATCTGCTCTTAACCTGCTATTCTCTTCCTGTTCTTGTAGAAGTAATGCTTTTTGTTGTTCAAGCATCGCCTGTAATGCCTGATTTTGACCGATCATATCCTGCTGCTTGTGAAGCAGTTGCTGTATTTTCCCAGATATCAGGTTTATTTTTTCGATCGTTGTCATTAAGGAATATCTAATGCTTGTTTAAAGGTAGATCAGTTCTTTCGAATTTCAGCATTAAGTTCCTTTTCCAGCGAAACGATGATCTTGTTCATCATGTCATCAATTTCCTTATCCGTCAAGGTCTTTTCTTCATCCAGGAAGGTAAAGCTTAAGGCCATAGATTTCTTTCCTGCCCCCAGTTTATCGCTTTCAAACACATCAAAAAGACTAACCTGACGAAGCTTTGGTAATCGATTAGCCAATACTGTTTCTTCCACTTTATTGTAGGCAAGATAGCGATCTACTAGAAATGCCAGATCTCGTTGCACCGCCGGGAAACGAGATATTTCTTTGTATCGTATGTCAACATTGCTTGCCAGTGTTAGTGCATTCTCCCACAAAATATCCGCGACATACACATCAGCTTTACAATCGAATCGCTCAGCCATCACATGGTTCACTTTGCCAATGCTTCCTAATAATGTTTCGCCAGAATATATAGTTAAATGTTCTGACAATTTAGGGTGATTCGTTTCTTGAAAATGAAGTTGAGTGATGCCCATCTGAGCACATAACGCTTGGAGTGTACCTTTCAGATAATAAATATCGGATTGCTCTTTTTTATAATGCCAATTTTCAATTCTGGTTTTACCGGTTAAGAATAAAGCCAAGTGTTCTACCTCTGTATAATTTCCTGCACCAGTTGTAGAATAGGTTTTACCGAATTCAAACAAACGCAGATGTTGGTTTTTGTGATTAAGATTATGCACTACAGTTTGCAGTCCTGTTTCCAGCATAGACACACGAAGCGAGTCAAGCTCCGCACTTAAATTGTTCATCATCTTTACTGCTGTTGCAGCTTCAGCTTCAGTAAGGAATGCGCTATTGGTAATCGAATTGTTCAAGATTTCCTGAAATCCCATACCAGCCAGAATATTCGAGATTTTTTCTTTTACTAATGGAGCCAGATGATTTTCTTCGGTAGAGGGTGTGATCATAATGGAAGCAGGGATCTCAATATTATCAAAACCATCTATGCGCATCACTTCCTCAGCCAGATCAGCAGGCATAGTCACATCTGTTTTATGAAGAGGTACTTGGACGGTGAATGTATCTTCATTTGAATCTATAATCATAAATCCAAGAGCAGTTAAGATCGTTTGGACCGTTTGAGGCTCGTACGCTTTACCACTTAACTTATGCAAGAAACTATAAGATGTACTAACCATTTTGGGTTGTACAGGTTTCGGATAAATATCCTGAATGGGAGAGGTAATTTTTCCTCCTGCGATATCTACGATAAGCCATGCCGCCCTTTTCAATACATTAACCGTATTGCCGATGTCAATTCCCTTTTCAAAATGTGTTGCCGCATCCGTTCTGAGATGATGTCGGAAAGAAGATTTTCGGATCATACCTCCTTCGAAGAGGGCACTTTCTAAAAAAATCTCCGAAGTCTGATCACTCACTCCGCTGTTTTTCCCACCAAATACTCCAGCCATACACATGGGTGTTTCTTTGCCATCACAAATCATCAGATCATCAGCATGCAATTGCCTTTCTTTATCATCAAGAGAACGAAAAGTGCTTTTGGTTGACAGTTTTTTCACAATAATGGTATCGCCTTCGATCTTGGTTGCATCAAAGGCATGAAGTGGCTGACCGGTTTCATGCAACACATAATTGGTTATATCAACAATATTATTGATTGGGCGAACTCCAATGGCTTGTAATCGCTCTACTAACCATTTAGGTGAAGGGCCGATGTTAACGCCTGAAATAGTTACCCCTGAATATCGAGGGCATGCAGTAGTATCTTGAACGTCAATTTTAATAGTGCGTGATGAATCAGCGGTTTTCCATTCCTCTGTTGGATAAGGTGTCTTTACCGTAAGTACCTGTTTACGATGATGAGATAAATAGGCACAAATATCACGTGCAACACCAAGATGACTCATGGCATCACTTCTATTTGGGGTGAGTCCGATTTCAAAAACTACGTCTTCGTAAGGTTGAAAATAGTCAATGGCAGAAGTGCCAGGAACAATGGATGGATCTAAAACCATTATTCCATCATGAGAAGTACCTAATCCGATCTCGTCTTCAGCACAGATCATGCCCTGACTTTCCACTCCGCGGATTTTGGCTACCCGCATAGTAAGCGGTTCGCCGGTGGTGGGGTAGATGGTAACCCCAACCGGAGCTACGATCACCTTTTGTCCGGCTGCTACATTGGGAGCGCCACAAACAATAGACAAAGGGGAATCTCCACCAATATGAACTTTGGTTATGGAAAGTTTATCGGCATTTGGATGTTTTTCCACTTCTATTACTTCTCCAAGTACAAGGCCTTTCATCCCACCCTTAACTTCCTGATATGCTTCCATTTTCTCTACTTCAAGCCCAATCGAATTTAGGATAGAAGCTACTTCTTCAGGCGAAAGTGTCACCGGAAGATAGTCGAGAAGCCATTTATATGAAATTGTCATAATGTTGCTTGTGTAAATTGACTGTTCGCAAAGATAACGTAATGCTTGAATAGATGTTTTGTGGATATCAGCCAGGTTTCTGTGTAAAAGCCTTTTTTTTCGTGGAAAACCTTGTGGAAGACGCTTAGAAAATTAATTGTGAGGGATTTTTTTTAAACCCCATCTTTTGGAAGTAAATTCGTCGCCCGGCTATGTTTTTTAGACGGACGCTTTAACCCATAACCTCTACACTTCGCATGGAACTAACTAATATAAATCGTGATCGTGACCGGAAGAATCGCAGGCCTCAGGTGAAGGATCTGAGTACTTTGGTATATGGAAAAATACCTCCTCAATCCAAAGAATTGGAAGAGGCGATATTAGGAGCTATAATGTTGGAGAAAACAGCTTTTGATATAGTAGTTGAGCAGATAAAGCCTGAATGTTTTTATGTTGATGCTCATCAACGCATATTTAAATCCATGATCTCTCTGGCTGGTAAAAACAGTCCTATTGATCTACTAACCGTAGTGGAGGAACTTAAAACCAGTGGTGAATTAGAAATTGTTGGCGGAGCGTATTATCTTACCAAACTGACCAATTTTGTTGTATCAGCGGCGAATGTTGAAACCCATTGTCGTATCATCCTCCAAAAATTCATACAACGTGAATTGATACGGATATCTGGCGAGATCATCGGGCAAGCTTACGAGGATAGTACTGATGTTTTTGATTTATTAGATGATGCGGAGGGTAAATTATTTGAGATCACCAACAGTCACTTGAAGAAGAATTTCGATTCGATTGATAAAGTGTTGATGAAAACGATAAAGCGTATCGAAGACATGCGGACGCGTCAGGAGGAAATCACAGGTGTGCCGAGTGGTTTTCCATCATTAGACAGAGTAACGTACGGATGGCAGAAATCGGATCTTGTTATACTTGCCGCTCGTCCTGCCGTAGGTAAAACAGCTTTGGCATTGAATCTTGCACGTAACGCAGCTATGCATCCAACCAAACCCACACCTGTTGCTTTTTTCAGTTTGGAGATGAGTTCGGCACAATTGGTAGCCAGGATACTTTCTGCAGAAAGTGAAATTTGGTTAGAGAAGATCTCCCGTGGAAAAATGGAAGATTATGAGATGCAGCAATTATTTAAAAAAGGAATTGAACCGCTTTCACAGGCACCAATTTTCATAGATGACTCTGCTGCACTCAATATTTTTGAATTCAGAGCAAAATGTCGCCGTTTGGTGCAAAAGCATAATGTCGGATTGATTATAATCGACTATTTACAGTTGATGAGTGGGGGTAGTGAAAATCGTAATAGTAATCGTGAACAGGAGATCAGTACGATTTCTCGAAATTTGAAGCAACTGGCCAAGGAGTTGGATATACCCATTCTGGCTTTATCCCAGTTAAGTCGTGAGGTGGAAAAACGTAAAGATGGAAATAAGATGCCTCAGTTGAGTGATCTTCGTGAGTCTGGAGCGATCGAGCAGGATGCTGATATGGTCATGTTCATTTATCGGCCGGAGTATTATGAAATGAATGCCAATGAATTTGGTGAAAGTACAAAGGGTGAAACACATGTTCGTATAGCTAAACATCGTAATGGTTCGTTGGAAACGATCAAGCTTCGAGCCATGTTGCACATTCAAAAGTTTGCTGATGATGGAACTTTGGATGAAGGACGTAGCCAAATGCCACAGGGTGCAAGCTGGAAACCCATGGCTGCTGCTGAAGAAGAAGGCGCAAAATTATATATACAGAAAGGAAGTAAGATGAATGATGTTCCTTTCAATGATGAAGACGATACTCCTTTCTGATCATGAACTTGTCTTTATTCTACGCTTCTGAATTGAAGTCTGGTGCAAACGATTTTGAACTGGATGAAGATACGGCCCGACATGTTGTCCAGGTGCTTCGGATGAAAGCTGGAGATAAAATTTTACTTACAAACGGACAAGGATTAAAGGCAGAAGCAGAAATTCGTTCTGCCGAAAAAAAATCATGTATCGTATACATAACTTCTGAAGAATATTTTCCTGAACAAGGCAATTCCATCTGCATCGCCATTTCACCTTTAAAAAATGCTGCACGATTTGAGTGGTTTTTAGAAAAAGCAGCAGAACTAGGAATCACTACAATAGTTCCGCTTATAACCAGACGAACAGAGAGGCAGCAATACAAGGCTGAGCGTTGGAAAACAATATTGGTCAGTGCCATGCAGCAGAGTCAGCAATACTGGTTGACTGAATTAACCAGTCCGGTTACCTTCGAAGCTTTTATTCGTGATGCATCTCCTTCTACTAAATTCATTGCCCATTGTTTGCATAACAACAAAGCCGAATTGCAAACCATTCCGTGGAAAGATCAAGTGAGGATATTGATTGGTCCTGAGGGCGATTTCACCCCCGATGAAGTTCAGTTGGCTATTTCTTCTGGATTTAAAGAAGTATCCTTGGGGAGTACTCGGCTAAGAACAGAAACAGCAGCCATTACAGCTGCTGTCTTGCTAACCCATCGGTGAGCTATGTTTATTTCGGTAAAACGGGTTCTCTTAATTCCACTGGCTTTCTTGCTTTTTCTTTTTTACGCATACGCATATTGAGCAGTTCTACGCTAAAAGAGAATGCCATAGCAAAATAGATATAACCTTTTTGGATATGTCCTCCATGTACTGGCTCAAGACCTTCAAAGAAAAGGCTGAAACCCACCATTAATAAGAATGACAGAGCCAACATTTTCAGGGTAGGATGCTTGTGTATGAAGGATGATATCTTATCGGAGAAAAGAAACATAATGATCATCGCAATGATTACGGCAACAATCATCACTTCTACATGTCGAGCCATACCTACAGCTGTAATGATACTATCAAAAGAGAATACCATATCGATCAAAATGATTTGTCCGACAATACTTCCAAACGAGGCAGCTTTAGTTTTCATTTCTCCTGGATGTTCTTCCCCTTCCAGTTTATTATGGATCTCTTTAACGGTTTTATATAAGAGGAAAAGACCTCCTAAAAACATAATAAGGTTTCTTAAGTTAAAGCCATAGTGCTTATCGGCGATATCCAAACCAAATAGTTCTTTATTGCCATTGGCTACTAACCAACCTAGGGCCATCAATAAACTGATACGTACAGTGATACCAAGTATCATCCATAATCGACGAGCTTTTAATTTTTGGCTTTCATCCAAACGTCCCATCAAAATGGATACAAAGATGACGTTATCAATTCCTAAAACGATCTCTAAAGATGCGAGCGTGATCAAACTGATCAGGGCATCAATTGTCAATAATTGCTCCATGTATTATGCTTATAAATCTTTACAAATATTTTTTACTATAAAAGGTCCTTCATATACAAATCCAGTCCATACTTGAACGAGCTTCGCTCCGTGATGCATTTTTTCTTTAGCCTCTTCACTCGTGAAAATGCCTCCTGATCCGATCAAGGCAATTTCTCCTTTAGTATGCTTATAAAGATAATTCAGTACTTCAGTTGATCTTTTCAGAACAGGTTTTCCACTCAATCCACCCGCACCAATTTCTTTTGCACGCTCAACAGATGATCTAGACAGGTTCTCTCGTGAAATGGTTGTATTGGTGGCTACCAATCCATTTAATTTTAATTCTATAGCCAACGTGCAGATATCATTCAGCTGATCATTCGTAAGGTCTGGTGCAATTTTTAATAATAGCGGAAGTGGTTTCTTTAATTTTTCGTTTTCAGCTTTTAATGCATGAAATATTTTTTCTAATGCAGGCTTTTCCTGCAGTTCCCTTAATCCAGGTGTATTTGGCGAACTAACATTCACAATAAAATAATCTACAAAAGGATGAAGTGCATTAAAACATTTAACGTAATCGCTCCAGGCTTCTTCGTTTGGGGTCACTTTATTTTTTCCGATATTTCCACCAATAATCATTTTTGACTGCGGATATTTTTTTCTCCAATGTTGTAGCCTTTTGGAAATGATATCCATACCATCATTATTGAATCCCATTCTGTTGATAATGGCTTTGTCTGCAGGTAAGCGAAATAATCTGGGTTTATCATTTCCATCCTGTGCCAGTGGTGTTACCGTTCCAATCTCCACGTGTCCAAATCCCATCATATCCAGAAGATTGAGGTAGGTAGCATTTTTATCAAAACCAGCTGCTAATCCTACTGGATTGCGGAAGTTGAGTCCAAATGCAGTTACAGGTATATTTTTGGGTTTAAATAAAGCCGTGAGCATTGATCGAAGCCCTGGAATGGCACATAGATACCGAAGACTGTTCATAGAAAAATAGTGAACCCGCTCAGCATCAAAACGGAACAATATATTCCGAATCAAATCATACATGCTGCTAAGATAAAACGAAAAAACTGGTTGTTTGTGCAACTAATTTATTTTTTGAGTACCTTTAAGAACATAAATAAGGAAGTTATGCAGGAAGCATACATTGTTGCAGGATACAGAACAGCCGTTGCTAAAGCAAAGCGAGGTGGTTTTAGGTTTACAAGGCCCGATGATCTGGCCATAGAGGTTATAAAAGGATTGCTAGCTAGTGTACCCCAGCTGGATCGGACGAGGGTGGATGATGTGATTGTTGGTAATGCTGTTCCGGAAGCAGAACAGGGATTACAGGTTGGCCGAATCATCGCTGCACGTGCAGTGGGTATTCACGCACCGGGTATGACGGTGAATCGTTATTGTGCGTCTGGATTGGAAACAATCGCTATTGCAACTGCCAAGATCCGGATGGGTATGGCAGAATGTATCATTGCCGGAGGCACTGAAAGTATGAGTATGGTACCCAGTGCCGGTTGGAAAACAGTACCTGCATATTCCATAGCTCAAGATGATCCTGATTATTACTTAGGGATGGGACTCACTGCAGAAGCCGTTGCCAATGAATACAAGGTTACTCGTGAAGATCAAGATGCATTTGCATTGGCTTCTCATCAGAAAGCCATGCAGGCTATCCAGAATGGTTATTTTAAGGAGGGTATTTTGCCAATTACCATAGACGAAATCTATCTGGATGAAAAAGGAAAACGACAGATGCGTCAATTTACGATAGATACCGATGAAGGTGTTCGGGCTGATACTACACTAGAGGCCTTAGGAAAGTTGAAACCTGCTTTCGCACAAAACGGTTCAGTGACTGCAGGCAACTCTTCACAAACAAGTGATGGTGCAGCTTTTGTTCTGGTAATGAGTGAACGTATGGTAAATGAACTAGGCCTGACTCCCATTGGAAGATTGGTTGGTTCAGCCGTTGCCGGTGTGCCCCCTCGTGTTATGGGTATCGGCCCTGTAGAAGCCATACCTAAAGTATTGAAACAAGCTGGTCTGTCCATGCAACAAATTGATCTCATAGAATTAAATGAGGCATTTGCTTCTCAATCCTTAGCGGTTATCCGGACACTAGGCCTAAACCCCGATATTATCAATATCAATGGTGGAGCTATTGCCCTTGGCCATCCATTGGGTTGTACAGGTACTAAATTAACTGTACAGTTGCTCGGAGATCTAAAACGACTCAATAAAAAATATGGTATCGTGACAGCCTGCGTTGGCGGGGGCCAGGGTATTGCAGGGATAATTGAGCGACTCTAATTTTTGCAACATTATTGCAAAAATTAATTTTTTTCTTATTTTTGGTGCATGCGAACATGCACCTTTTTTTTATTTCTGTTAGGGGTGACCTTGTTTCCGGCATTCAGTTCGGCGCAATGTGTGCTGGAGGTTTCTGGAGTCGTAAGCGATTTAGATACGCGCGCGCGATTGGCAGATGCAACCATTTTGGTGCGTGAACTGAATCGTTCTGTGGTCACTACTAGGAAAGGCGAGTATAGCGTGAAGGGGTTATGTCCGGGTAGTTATACATTGGTCATTTCCCACATAAGTTGCAAGGAAGAGGTGATTCATATCGATATTAAAGGAGATCTGCACAGGGATATTGAATTGGGACATGCTGCTGCTGAGCTTCAGGAAGTAATCGTACGTGGATCAGCTGGAGCTGGTACCACTGCTGTGGTTGCAGAATTGAAAGGCAGACAATTGGAGGCCACTCGTGGATTAAGTTTGGGTGAATCTTTGCGGACTATAAATGGTGTAACTACATTACAAACAGGAAATAATATCTATAAACCCGTTATTCATGGTTTACATAGTAATCGGGTATTAATCCTAAATAATGGCATTCGACAGGAAGGTCAGCAATGGGGTAGTGAACATGCTCCGGAAATTGATCCTTTTTTAGCGAATCGTTTGACGGTAATTAAGGGGGCTTCGTCTATTCGTTATGGAGGCGATGCCATAGGTGGAGTAGTGTTGGTAGAACCTAAACTTCTTCCTTATGGTACTGCTACCGTTAATGGGGAATGGAACACCGCTTTTTTCAGCAACAATAGACAAGGTGTTTTATCTGCTATGATTGAGGGCAGTCCTCATGCTAAAAAAGATATTGCTTGGAGGTTACAAGGAACCGCAAAGCGAGGAGGAAATGCACGCACACCAGATTATGGGTTGGCGAATTCAGGAATAGAGGAATTGAATATGTCAGCTACAGTTGGTAAGCGAAAGCAGCATTCCGGTTCTGAATTTTTTTATAGTTTGTTCAGTACACGTATTGGGATTTTCTCAGGTTCTCACATTGGAAATGTCACGGATTTGATGGAAGCTATCCGTTTAGGAGAGCCCCCGGCATATATAAAAAATGTGCCATTTACCTATCGTATCGATCGTCCATATCAACAGGTAATGCATCATTTGCTAAAGTGGAAATCATTCAAGGATATAGGCCATTCGGCAAGAATAAATGTAACTGGATCATACCAATTCAATCAACGTAGAGAATATGATATTGTACGTTCAACTACCCGTATAGCTCCACAATTACAATTAGGATTACATACTGCAGGGCTAGATGCTGTGCTGGATCATTTTGGAGGTAAAGGCTTGAAGGGTTCTGTTGGTATCAGCGGAATGTATCAGATCAATCAATATACATACCGATATTTTATTCCGAATTATCAATCACTTTCTCTTGGTCTTTTTATTGCGGAGAAATATACAATTGGTAATTGGGTAATAGAAGGCGGAGCTCGATTTGATTATAAAAATATTCGGAACATAACTGATAATGATGCGGCTCCTTTCCATACTTTAATGGGAGGAGAATTGGCTCCGGGAATAGCATATGGTAAAAGAAATTTCAATGGGTTATCCGGAAATATTGGACTGAATTATCATCAAGATAATTGGAAATTTGTATTGTCTGGAACAACGGCCTGGCGCGCTCCACAAGTCAACGAATTATTCAGTAATGGGTTGCATCATGGAGCAGCAAGAATTGAAACAGGTCGTTCTGATCTCCAAACGGAAAGGTCTTTAGGTATTGCATCGGCAATTGAATACCACGACGAAAAATTATTTTTTGATATAGATGTTTACCATAAACGAATCTCGGACTTCATTTATTTGAGGCCTTCTTTTCCACCACAATTGACGATTCGCGGTGCTTTCCCAACTTTTGCCTTTGATCAAACGGATGCAAGGTTGAATGGAATAGATATTCAGCTTTCTTACCTAGTTGATCATCATCTGCGAATGCAGGCTAAGGGAAGTTTACTGCGTGCAAAGGATCTCGTAACCAACGATTGGCTGATACAAATGCCTGCTGACAGATACGAAGTGAGTGCTGAATATCTTTTAAAAGATGGAAGAAAATTCCGTCAATCTTATATGAAAGCATCTGTGCAGCATGTACGTCAACAAACTCGTGTTCCTTCAACTGGTAATATTGAACTTCCTGTTACTGGGGGTGGGACTATTAAAACTTCCGACTATGCTGCTCCACCTCCAGCATATACATTATCCGGAATCGAATTCGGTACCAAATTAGATGTGCAGCATCGTGACTTGAGTATTATTTTATCGGTGACCAATCTATTCAATATCCGATACCGAGATTATATGAATGCATTTCGCTATTTCGCGGATGATATGGGAAGAAATATTTCACTTCGTATTAAAGTCCCTTTGATTATAAAACAAAAAATGAAACACAATGAAGAAAAGTAGAATGTTAGCCATGTTTTTTTTGATGACCAGTGTAGGTTTAATTACATCATGTGGGAAAGATGACCATGATCATGATGAAGAAGAATTGATCACCTCTGTAAATGTAGTAGTTACAGAAACAGGAACAACCAACGTGCAAACCTTTTCATTTAAGGATAGTGATGGTCCTGGTGGATTAGCACCTACAAAATTTGACAGTATTATACTGAACGCTAACAAAAGCTATGCCGTTAGTCTTGAATTTTTGAATGAGAGTACGAGTCCTGCTGAAAATATTACAACTGAAATCAAGGCTGAAGCCAATGATCACCAGCTGTATTTTCAACCAACGGGTGTGGCA
>Ga0315903_10003751_pt1 | contig 20788 bp, 16 predicted proteins | sample LakEriMetagenome_7_FD_203524 | JGI IMG/M metagenome (GOLD analysis project Ga0315903, IMG submission 203524) | Freshwater fungal communities from buoy surface, Lake Erie, Ohio, United States - Buoy 2 MA119 | ecosystem: Environmental > Aquatic > Freshwater > Lake | place: USA: Lake Erie, Ohio... | reverse complement strand
ATCTACTTGAAAGTCATCGTCAAGTAGGTTTTCGTAAATTTCGCGAGATTTTGCCACTACTAAATCGTGGAAAACTTCCTCGGCTTTTGATTGTTCACCGTTAATTAGGTGTTCGAGCATCTGCTCGAAACGTGTGCGATCAGTCATGTTAATCCTCCTGTGTAAGTTGCAAGGCTGTCGATGTATTTAATTCTCACTGACAAAAACCGGTAGATATCGGTGTAAAATCGTCAATTTAAATAATTTATGTGTTTGATAAACTCATTATAATCAATATTGATTAGATTTCCTGTTTTAAAGTTAGGATCAAATGTGTCTGCAGATCCTACTCTAAAATATTTTGTACCAGCAAATTCTTTTAATACTGCTTCTGTTTGTCTAAGCCAGTTACCGTAAAACGTTGCTGGCTCATGTGTTTTTTTATAGTTGGGTGTGCCTGAGTAGATGTTGTTGACTTTTTTATTTCCTTCTAAACCTTGATAATCAAAGCCTAGAATGTATATTTCATCGTAGCCATGTGTACTGGCTAACCATAGTGCTGTAGGTCCTGAACTCCATCCTTTACTGGGTTGAAACACATTCAATTTGGGAGTATTTTTAAATCTATTATTGAAATTAGTGTATACTTGTACCGTGTCCAGCACATTGTTTTCCACTAATTCTAGAACCATTTTTACATCTACTGCTACTAAATGATCGGGCAAAAAGTCTCTATACAGTGCATTACATCCGTAAACTGTACCATATTCTTTTAACTTTTCACAATTGATTGTTAGGCGACTGCGTCCGTTGCCCAGTACAAAAGCACGTTTCATTTAAAATTTAAAGTGCTTCTGCTGGAGGTGCCGCATACATACGGGCTATAAAGTCCATTTCTGCCTGCGTTTCTTTGATATGTAGATCCGATGCTCGTCTTAGTTCATTGATTTGACCCAAAGACAATCGTGTTTTCCTTGTGTCTTTACTGTCTAATATATCAGTGTCGCGATAAGTCATGAAACGATCATCCTGCTCGGGCTCGGCAGTTTCGCGATTAAAATAAAATAGTTCTCGTAAAATCATATCAATATTTATGCTTGTGCAGTGGGATCAGATGCTCCACCTTCTTCTGCTGGCGGTGCCATGTCTGCTGGTGCTTCTTCTGTGCCTGCGGCTGCACCGGCATCTTGATCTATACTGGTTGGGCTAACACCTGCTGTGCGAAGTTCTCCAGCGGAGTCTGCTGTAGGTGTACCTTCACCATTTTCTTCTTTCCACATGCGTTCGTTGTCCGCTAGGTCTTCGTCGGTCATGCCTAAGAAACGTTTTAGTGCAAATCGTTTGCTGACAAAAGGCAGTGCAGCCATTTGTGTAAATGTACTGATACGTTGGTTGTCTAATTCTGCTTGACGATATGCGGCAAAGTTTTGTGGACTTTGGAACATCAAATCAAACAAACTGAAGTCAATGTTTACACCTTTGTTGTGCAAATACAGTTTGAATTCTGTATTGAATGTTTCCATCATAGCACCTTGCAGGCGTTCGCAGTACTTGTTGAAGCGCAATTCTTGAATAAATGCAGTGCCTACACGACCGTCGTTGTACTGTGCTTGGCTGTCATCCGCACCAGTGGGTAGATATGAACTTGGAATACGCAAGGCACGCATTAACTTGTTGGTAAAATAACGCAGGTCGTCAATTTCACCTAAATTTGTACCGCCTGGAAGTGTGTCTACTTTACTGCCACGACCTTCTGCGGTCTGTGGAAAGAAGTAATCTTCATTGATACTTAATGGATTGTAACTGCTGTCAATGGCACTGCCACCGCCTGTACTACTAGGAATACGTCTTTGATGTATTTCGTTTTTGACACGCTCAACAAAACTCATGGCCAAGTGACTGGGCATGTTACCCACGTCAATGTAAAAAATTCTACGTTCAGGAGCACGTTGAATACGATAGATAATGATAGCATCTTCAAGCAATTCTTTCTGCTTGTAGACTTTGAATACTGATTCTAATAATGAATTACCAAATGGATAGTTGTTGTCTAGTCCTTCTGATAGAGAAATATGTACAACGTGTTTGGCATCAATGGCATATTCGTTTTGGCTTGTGCTGAAACGTGAACCACTTTGTTGCGGGTATGACCCAGTCATACCTCTTGCGCCACTGCCACCTTGTACATAGGCAGCGCCACCAGGTTGTTGATTTTGATTGTTAGGACTGATTTGTGTTACAACAAGATCTTGAAAGTTTACGTTGATGTCGCGCACAACATATTGTTCAGGTTTTTTACCTTCGCTTTCATTGACAATAATTTTGACAACTTTGCTGGGATCAACATAAAACCATTTCTGTGTTTCAGGATCGCGTATAAAAAATCCGTCGCCGTATTTGAACAAGTTACGTGCAATACGAAACATTCTATTGTTTAGTTGCTGTAGTTTAGTCCATTGTTGCAAGTACTCTTTGAGAATCTTAATTTCTGAATTTGTTGGACGACCTTTGAACTTTAGTGTGAACGGTGTACCGTTTTCTTTGTTTTTTTGTGTGGTAAATTCTGCAAGAATGTCCAAGGCAGCATTGACTTCACTGTCCCAGTCCATGGTATCATACTGCATGTAACGTTCAACACGATTAGGACTGCCAGTGTATACATCTGGAAGATAACTGCTGTAGTTTGTTTTTGCAGGACCCGCACGGCCACCTGAACCCGAAATTGGGCTTACATTGCTTGATTGTGTGTTAACTGGGGAAAAGTATTTTTTCCAACTCATTCAGAATCCTCAAATTATAATTTATTGGCTAGTTTTAGTTAATGCCGGGTGCGCCTTTCGCTTTACCGGTATTGCTTGCTGTATCTCTAGTATTGTTTGCTATTATCACAGCATTAGTATTTAACTTTGCTAACTGGCCAGTCATAGTTTCTAGAGCCTCTCGTTCGGTTGTACGATCCAATTCTTCAAATCTTTTCTTAAAAATGGTAAAACCTTCGTTGAATATCTTAAATTCACCGGTTAATGCATTGATGCCTTTGGTTATTTTACCTAGACCAGTGTCGTTTAAATTTTTAAAAGAAGTGGTCAATGCATTAACTTCACCTCTAAGTAATCTCATCTTTCCAATGCTAATATCAATATTTTTATTGGCAACGTCTGGTATTATCAATTTGTTGTAGTCTAACTTTTCCAGTGCAATAGTCAATTCTTTTATTTGCACTATGGATTCAGCCCGCAACTTCATAGCATCTTTGGAGGTCGCATCTGCTACTTGCGCCGGTGTCGCAGAAGCCGCAGAAGCCGCTTCTGGTTTTTTATTTGCTAGGTATGCTGTTTCAGCGGCTATTCTATCTTTTTTCGCTTGAGTGGCCATATTGGAAAGGCCAACAAAATCTGCAATATTTTCTATACTTCTAGGTATAGCAGATTGTGCTTTTTCTCCAAATGATGCTTGTTTCCAATTCTTTTCATCCTGTTCTAGATCAGGAGCATCGCCTTTACCAACACCAAGTAAACCTGCGCCTGCATCTATGGTGTAACCTGCAACGGCCGCAATGCTAAGACGCTTAACTAATGAACCGGCTGCTTTTCCTTTGGAATACATATCGCCTGCGCCTGGAGTCGGTGTACCTCCCATCTTACCAAGGGCAATTTTGGTAAACATCATGGCCAGTGCTGCCACCACTGCGGGTGCTACAAATAATGCTCCCAAGCCTAAAACTATAGCCGTTGTTAATTTGGGATTTTCTAACATCTTTGTAAACATTGCTTCCAGAATTGGAGCAAGTGCCTTACCTAATTTAACAGCCGCATTTTCCAATGCGCCCATAAAGCCTGCAGGACTATTCATTATTGCTATAAATTCTGTTATAAAATTTGTAATCCCTGTTATTATTACACCAATGTTCTCTTCAACAAATGCAATTAATGGTAGCAATGCCACGTACAATGTATTTCGCAAATTTAACAGTGCTTTGTCAAAGTTTGCTTGGTTTTTAGTTTGATCTGCTAAGGCCTTGGCTTGCTTTTTTTGTTCATCAGTTAATTCTTCACCAATTTTTTTCATGCCCAGCATTGCCGCAATGACATCAAATACCGGTGATCCCAAATTGGCAAATCCTGCTTGAGTTTTACCAGAGGCTTTTGCTAATTCACCCATCCTTACTGCTTCTTCTCTAATTATCGCATTGGCATCCTTTTGAGATATTGTGCCTCTGTTTAACTCTTGTGCGAGTCTTACCAGACGCGGACTGTTCAATGCTATCGACTTTGCCATGTCATTGGTAGCACTGGGTACTCCGTTGTTCAACATCAAATCAGCCATACCGTCTGAAAAATCTTTATTAGCATGAGATAAACCAGCAAAGAAACCTTTTATCTCTGTTCCTTCACCTAACTGAGCATAAAACAGTTTGAATCGTTTATCTTGTGCTTGCTGGTCAAGAAGTTTCTGTGCTTCTTTACGACTCATTCCATGCACACGAGCCAAAAGATCTAATTGTAACAAATGTTCTTTAGTGCCTTCGTTTATCTGTGTTTGATTCATGTTCTGAGCACGACCAAGTTTAGTCTGTATCGCAAGATACCCTGCTGTTAATTCAGCAGTTTCTTCCATGCTGAAACCTAATCGTGCAAGGCCTTGTTGAAATGGGCCTTGCATACTTTTGTTAACCGCAGTAAAAATTCTAGCACCTGCTGTAGTACTTCCACCTAACTGTGCTAACGAAGCACTATTGTCAGTAATGGCTTTTGCAAACACACCCAACGGTAATCCAGCCTGGGCCGCCATATTCTTCATAGTGTGCATACCGCTGCCAAAATCTGCACCTACCGAACTTAATTCTCTGAATATGTCTATGTTTTCCTGCATGGCTTTGCCTACGGCACCGATAATTGGTCCAATAATGGGAATACCACTCAGTGCGTCAGTAAAGTCAGTGACTTTAGGAGTTGCATTACTTAACGCAAAGTTAAGAGTTTTGCCTATTATATTTCCTATGCCTTGTAGTAATCCGCCTAGTTCACTAAGACCTTGCATGAATTTTTTTCGTTTTTCCTTTTCTTCTTCTATGCGTTTGTTAAGATTATCCCTACGATCTATTTCATCTTGTATGGATTTTCGATTTTTATTATTTTGTTCAATGTTTTTTTGTTGTTCTTTAGTAGTGCGTTTTAGTGCTTCTTCGTAGGCCTGTTGTATTTTGGCTGCTTGGCTTTTGTTTGAATTGGTGGCCAAAGTGGCTTGAAGCAATGCATACAATGTTGCTTCAGTTGCGGCATTTTCTAACAAAATTGGTTGCCCGCCTAGTTCACCAGTGACTTCAGCCATAATAATTTTTCACCTAAAATATGCGCATATAAATACTATGCGCTACTTTATTTATCGGAGTTAAAAATCGTGGAAAATATCAGACAAAATCCTTTGCACAAGTATTTTAGACAGCCTAAAATATATCTTAGATTACCTAGTTCAGGAAATTTCTATCCTGACGGGGCAATAGAAAAGACAGAAAATGGAGAATACCCTGTTTATTCCATGACTGCAAAAGATGAAATCGTAATGAAAACTCCTGATGCATTAATGAATGGTCAGGCAACTGTTGATATAATTCAAAGTTGTGTGCCTAACATTAAAGATGCTTGGCAAGTTCCTAGCATAGATCTCGATGCCATACTAGTGGCAATACGTATTGCTACTTACGGAGAAATGTTGGATGTCAGTACCACGGTTCCTGGATTAGATGAAGAGCGTACCTACGAAACTGATTTAAGATTAGTTTTGGATAAACTAATTAATGCTACATTTGACACTGTTTGTAAAATTGACGACACATTTGAAGTTAGAATACGTCCGTTGAACTATGCAGAGTTTACTAAAAATTCCACTCGTAGTCTAGAAGAACAACGTATAATTCAAATTGTCAACGACGACGGATTAGACGATGCAGTCAAACTTGAAAAGTTTGCGTTGAGTTTTAGAAAATTAACAGAAATTACCATTAACATGGTAAGCGCAGGTATCATGTCTGTGAGTACTCCCGAAGGCGTAGTAAGCGATCCTGAATTTATTCAAGAGTTTGTCAACAATGCCGACAAGAACATTCTAACAAGCATCATTGCTCACTTAGATGAACAAAAAAAGAAATTCAATATTGAACCTTTTAAAGTACAATCTTTGCCAGAAGAAATAGAAAAAGGTGCACCTGCAGAATTCGAAGTACCTATCACCTTGGACAGTTCAAATTTTTTCGCGTAAGGCTCCTTAGCCTTAGTCTGAATGAAGCATTGGACATGATTAAGGGGCTTGATAATCAAGTTAAAGAAATCAAAAACGAAATCTTCAGACTATGTTGGTACATGCGTGGTGGCGTCACCATCGATGAAGGGTTCGCCCTGACCTATGATGACAGAGTCATCATCGCTGACATTATCAAAGATAATTTAGAAACTACTAAAAAAACACAGATGCCGTTCTTTTAAACGGCCACTGCAACTCGTCTACGTCCACGTTGTGGAGTAGAAACTCTGACACTAGATTTTGGTGCAGATGCTGTCGCTGGATTAGCCATTTGAGCCTGTGCCGCGTCAGTGGCTGCTTTTTGTTTTTCAGCCCTTATCTGTGCTGGTGTTTGTGCAACCGGTGTTGCTGGCACTGGATTGGCTTTCATCTGTGCCTGTGCCGCGTTGGCTGCTTGGGCTTGCTTAGTTGCACGAATCTGTGCAGGAGTCATGTTGCTGGTGTTAACAGGCGTTGTAGCAGTTGCGGCATTTTTAGAAGCCTTGGCAGGATTTTGCAATGCTGTTTGTGTGGCTGTAAGAATCTTGTTAAGATCTTTCTTTTTCATCTGTGGAATAACTTGCAACAATGCTGGAATACTAAATGGCTGATTTGTAGGTGTTTGTGTATTGGGTGCTTGTGCGCCGGGAGTCGACTGTTGTGCTTGATTAGGCTGAGTTGACTGTAGTGTAGTCTGTGTGGCAGTATTACCACCAGCACCTGCTGTAGCATCTACAGCGCCACCAGCACCGCCAGACCCTTTAATATATTCTTGTGCAGTTTTATTAAGAATAGCAAACACTGAATCTTTGTCAGCACTGCCAGTGAGGTTAGGAGGTATGTTTTGTGTAGGAATTCCGTTCTTCAACATAAAGTCTTTGAGATCGCCCAGTGTGGCTTCACTTTCAGGACGGCCAGCAGTTCTCAAATATCTTTGATATTCTTTATAATAACGGTTGGCAAATTGTCCAACATCTGCTTTACTGTCCAATTGCCCAGCCCATGTCTTTAATCCAGCGGCACTTAATGCGGCTGCACCAATACGCTTTGCGGCTTGTCCTAACATACCAGCAGGACCCTCAGCAATCTGTCTATTTTCAGAAAGAATTTCTATCGCTTTCATTCACTTCTATCCTTAAGATACAATATTTAGTATCAAAATAGATGAACTACGTTCATCTGTTCTTCGCTTGCGCTCGAACTATTCGTCTTCTTTTATCGATTATAGGAATTAATTAAGTGCGAAGCACATTAAATATTATCTAGATTGTGTAGTCACACTTCGCCCTGGCGGGCAAAGTTATTTTGAACATTATCTGAGTTGAGCAGTTCACTTAGCGTTTGCACTATGGTATTTCTACTTGCTTAGGCGGTCATCCGGTACCTAATCGTGCTGTCTTATCATGACGGCGGCATACAAACATACGCTAACATGCGTGTATACGTGGGGCGTATTTCCCCTCTTTTAGCCTTTTATAATTGTCTTAAACAGCAAAACCGGTTGTATGTAGGCATATCCGATCTACGTCCTGTCAAGGATAGTTGCTGAGTACTGTTGCGGCACAGATTTCCGTCCCTGAGACCCGAGGTCCAGTTGTTCTTAGACACTTGATATAAGCCAGTGCAAGCCAAAAACCGCTTTATTTTGCCTTAGATTGTTCTAACAGCCGCTGCCTAAGTATGTTTGAACCGCCTACTCTGACGTTGATAATACCGTTATAGTAGTCATTGCTTTCCAGTACTCTGCGTTCAAACTGTTCTCTTGCCTCTAGATATGACATTTCTGCCTTGGACATGCAATAGTAAAGTATTTCTCTTGTGAAATTTTCCGGACCTAGTGCTTGGACATCTGCATTGAGCCTATCAGATGAACCATAGTAGTCGCGCCAATCGCTTTCTACTACACTTCTTCTTTTAAGTTTTTTGCCTTTGAGTGGTGGTTTGGTGCGTTTAAACTGTGCTAGTTTTTTGCCTATGTATTTTTGTCCGGTTTGTAGATTCGTAATAAGATACACAAAGCCAATATAGCCTTCTGGAATCTCTTCTACGGGTTGATTTTGATACGTCCACAGCACAATGTTAATTAGTGTCTGTGTCGTCCTTGGCCTGTTCTTTTTGGCGTTGCCTGTCTATTTTTCTTTGCCTGCGTTCGCTGGGTTCCGTGGGCTCGATGCCCAACATGGGATTCCCGTGCATTTTAATTCTTGTGTCTTGTATCTCTCTGCGCCTGTGTTTGATCAGTGGTGAAATGTCGTTGAGAGCCGCACGAGCATCTCTAGCACTTTGAATATATCCAAAGTTTTCAAATTTCTCGTTGGCTGTACAGTATCTAATAAATGCCTTGACAATTTTGTCATGCAAACTGTCTTCTATTTCGTCACTCATGAATTTCTATGTCGTTGCTATAACTGGTAAAACCGTTTTCTTTAATAACTCTTAATACATTGTTTACTCTACCGATCAGTTCATCTCTATGACTGATCAAGTAAATGTTTTTATGTCTTTCACGACCCATCTTTTTCAATATACCCAGACTGCCTTCAACACCGGCAGCATCCATACCTGAATCAATAAGTTCGTCAATGAACAACAAGTTGATGTTTTGATACAAACTTTCCCACACGTCACGGAAACTCCATGACAATCCAAGTATTAACCGATTACGTTCGCCGCGACTCAAATTATCAAAGTCTAGATCCTGCCCCAACTGTGTGATCTCAACACTCAAGTCGTTTTGGAATACCACGCTGTGCGGAAGACCCACCTTGTCAAGATAGTAGGTTAATCTGTTGTTGAGATAAGCAAGATTTTGATCAATAATTTTCTTACGAATAAACGAATCTTTGTTGGTCAACAGTTTTAATAAAAATTCTTGATGATCTTTCATCAAGGTCAAACTGTTAACGGAGTCCCACGAAACATCTTGCAGTGCAGTATTTTCTAAATCTTCTATTTGTTCTTGATAGGTATCTAGTTCATTGCGTTTATTTTCTAATTGAGTACCTAGATTTTCTAAATTACTGCGATGATTGTATGCTTCGTCCAATGTGTCATAGAAAGACACTGGTCGTCCGTTGATATCTCCAATACCGTCCAGTTCTTTTATTACGACTTCTAATTTTCCAGCAACATCGGACATGTATATATCTGCTTCAAGCAAATTCTTTTCAGCAGACTTGATCATTTCTTCATGCTTGTGATCGTGCAGGTCTTGTTCGCAGGCAGGGCATTTGTTGTCTGCTAATTTTGCAATTTCTTTTTCATATTTTTTAACAGTCTTATCTGCCTGCATCAGCGCAGTTTCTAGAGTGGCACGTTCTTTGTTAAGACTTTTAATTTTAGCCGCATGATCGTCATAGGTTTTTAAAAGAGCATGTTGATTGATTTCATGCTCAATATCTACACCAGCAAGTTCGTCAATGGCTTTTTGAATTTTTGTAATATCTGTTTCTTTATTTTTCTGCCATGCACTTTGCTTTAACTTTAAACTGTTGATGCTTTCTTGAATTCTGTCATTGCTTTTCTTTACAGCATCAATTTTAGCACTTTCTTGTAGAATGTCGTCTTTGCTAATTCTAATCTGTTCCTTGAGCATTTCTGCTTTTTCACTGAGTAGAGTAATACCCAACAGTTGTTCAATGATGGCACGTTGGTCATTGGCCTTCATAGAAAGAAACGGTTCAGTGTAGGTGTTTAACGCAACAATGTGCTTGAACATGTCGTGACTCATGCCAAACAGTTCGTCAATGTCTTTTTGTGTTTCTCTACTGTCGCCTTGTCCTTCATCGTCAACATCTTGATCGTCGATTACTTGATCATCGATATAAAATTTAAGCACGTTGGGTTTACGCCCACGCTCGATACGATAAAGTTTACCATCTTTTTCAAACTCAACAGTGACCAACATGTTTTTACCGTTGATTTTATTGATGAGGTTATCTTTTTTAATGTTTGTAAGTGCTTGTCCAAACAGTGCATAACTTAATGCATTGACAATGGTAGTTTTACCAGTGCCATTACGACTTCCGCTGTCATCTCCGCCTTGGTCTAGATTTTCACCTAACACCAATGTCAACTGCTCTGTGCAGAAATTAACCGCTTGTGTGGCATTGCCCACACTCATAAAGTTTTTTACAGTTAAATCTTTTAATTTTATCATCTGTTATAGGTTATTATAGATTGCAAGCAACACTTTGGAGTCGTAGTTGTCGCTTTGAATGTTGGCAATTTGATTGCTGACAATTTGATCCACACTTTCAAAATGTTCAACATCAATGTCGTTGTTGATTTCTACTTCCTTCTTTTCAGGAATAAGTGTAAGTTCTCGCAGATCGCCGTTTGCTAAAAATGTTTCTTTGATGTAACTGGCTTCTTCGTAACTGATGTCAATGTCAATGCCCACTCTTAGATAAGTTTTGCTCTTGATAAGATCATCGCCTTCGTCAATGAGTTGACTCAGTTTGACAGTTTTAAACTTAGGTGCGTCTAGCCAAATACGATATTCTGGTTTTCCACCGTGCTCTAGTATCATCATGCCTCTGTCATCGTCCCACGCATCTGCATAGTTGTGCGGAAATGCATTGCCAATATAGACAATATTTTCTTTGGCCTGTCGCTTGTGAAAGTGGCCTGAGAACACATATTCAGGATTCTTAAAATTACTGGCCTGTAGTTCGCCGTGATCTGGCATCTGTACCATGGCGTTCATCATAAACAACGGCAGTTCAAAGTGTCCAAATACATATCGACTCTTTAACTTCTCCATCTTTTTCCATTCTTCGCCTATTAACCAAGGCACCATAGTTGTATCTCCTATGGTGGTAATCTCATTTACAATAGTAACTCCGGGAATATGACGTCCCCAGTCCACTGAATGCACATCACGCTTGTCTTTGTAATACAAGTCGTGATTACCAGGAAAGAAATAGAACTGATCAAAGGCTTTGCCCAGTTTTTCCAATGCTTTAACACTGGAAACCATAGTTAGCATGTTGAGACTGTTACGATTATGATGCCAATCGCCTAAGAAGATGCCAGTGTCACAGCCCTCTTTCTTTGCTTCAGCAATAAACCAATCTACAAAGTCTTCGCAGTCTTGATTATGTGTGGTACTATTTGATTTTAATCCAAAATGGATATCTGTAAAGGCAGCAATTTTTTTAAACATAAGTCCTAGTAGTGTAGCAAAAAATTAAAGTGAAGTCAATCCTCAGCGGGTGTTTCGACTGAAGTGTCAATTTCTCGTTTCATAGCATTTGAATATTCGTGGTTGACCATTCTAGTGTTGCTAGGGTTCATACCATTCATTTCGAGGATGTCATCTCTGATGTTTTGCATTTTCTTTTCGATATTGATGACACGCACGAACGAGTTAGTAACCGCGGCGGTAAAATATGCGAAAGGATTATCACTTTTTGATTCATCGAATTGTAGTCCAATTTGTGTAAGTTGAAGAATTGCCTGACCTTTCATTTCTTCATTGTAAGTGTATCCGCGAACGTTGCCCCTGGTAGCATACCGCTCACACAGTTTAATATACATACGAGCCAAGGTGTTGGTGATCTGTCCGTGCTCTTTGCTGAACTTGCCAGTTTTTACACCACCCGTCCAGTGACTTTTGCCTACACATTCCAAGTTGTCGTTGTCGTCAAACTTCCAATGTTGGAACGCTGGAAAGTTTACCTTGGCCTTGGCATCAGCCGCACTTTTGACACTCTTTTTTCTTCCTGGTTCATCTGGAATATGCTCGTAGGTCATGATTCTAAAAACTACATCTGTTTTCTCGATCTTTTTATAATCGACTTCAAACTCTGCAAGTTTGACCTTTGGGTCAACGGCCTTGGCTGCTTCGAAAGCCTGCTGGGCCAGCCGCTTTGCTCGAACACGTTTGGCCTCTGCCACTGTGCGTATGTTGATTTTTTCAATACTTGGCAAGATCAAATCGTATTGGTGGTATTCTTGTTTGGTAAAACTTGAATACGAATTTTTACTTTTGTGTATTTCTGCCAATAAATCTTTGTTGTTTAAGTAGTTAACTTTTTTCATTTTTATTGTGGAACTCCTCTATGCTATAATAAACTCAGCAGATAATAAAGTCAATAAATATATGTAACGGAGATAGCCAAACATGACACAGGGTATTAATAAATTTTTAGAAGGCGCTGATAATTTTGGCACCAGTATTGGGGGCAGTTTTGGCGGCGCCATCAAATCAGGAGTAGGACTTGTACAAGGAGTACGGCAGTTGTTTGGTGCTCCTGGTAGTAATACAGTGTCTCCAGGTGCAGAAGGTGACGGAGTCTATGGTTCACGTCAAGCCAACTTTGTACAAAGCAACAGTACAGACTGGCGAGTTAGATTAAGTATGCCCCCAATAGATGCTTGGAAATCGCCGCCTAAAAATGCAATCTTTGGATTTCAAAATCCTATTTTAACTCCGATCGTAAACACCAACGGGTTTATTTTTCCCTATACACCTTCGGTTACCCTAACACATTCTGCAAGTTATTCTTCGATGGATCCTATACATAATAATTATCCGTTTTCTGCCTATGAAAACAGTAAACTGGACAAAATTACTATTGTAGGGGATTTTTACTGTGAAACTTCTTTTGATGCGGCATACTGGATTGCCGGTGTACATTTTTTTAGAACTATGACTAAAATGTTTTCTGGTGAAGGTCCAAACGCCGGATCGCCTCCACCCATCATCAAGTTAAACGGATACGGTGATTATGTGTTTAAAAATGTACCTGTGGCAGTTACACAGTTTTCAGTAGAACTGCCTAAAGATGTTGATTATATTCCTAGCGGTTTTTTAGCACCTAGTGAAATAGACGCCAGTGCAAAAGGTACTGGCTATGTGCCTGTAAAAAGTGTTTTTACGGTGACGTTGTTGCCTATGTACAGTAGAGAATCCGTTAGAAAGTTTAATCTAAATGATTTTGCCACAGGAAAATTAATCAATGGAAAAGGATTTATCTAATGTCTGTACAATACCCTAACACTAGTCCATGGGCTAGGACTAATCTAAGTTCAGGTTTATTGGGATATTTTAATATCAGATCTGTAGCCGCACAGGATGATGATATTCTTTATGTGATTGAACCACAGTTTAATTACAGACCGGATCTATTGGCCAATTATCTCTACGGTACTCCAAAGTTATGGTGGGTATTTGCACAACGCAACATGGACGAAATTAGAGATCCTATTTTTGATTTTAGATCAGGTGTAGAAATATTTCTTCCTAAAAAAAGCGGATTGTTTAAATTGTTAGGGTTATAATCAATGACCACAGCACAACAGCGAATGGGCGCCGAGAACTATGAAAAGATGCGTCAGTGGATTAAAAATAAAGAAAGCGGCGGCAACTATGCCAGCCTTCAAAGTACTCCATTATTTGAGAAAGGTAAAAAAGTTGCTGATAATGTTGACTCGGGCTATAGGGGCGCTTATCAAATGGGCGCCAGTTACGCAAAAGAAGCAGGGTTAATTAAAAGTGATAGTGGCCCTACTGGGTTTGAGACATTTGGAAAGACACAACTAGAACGAGCCGCGGGACATAAAGCCTTCATGGAGAATAATTCCAACTGGAAAGATCCGCCAGGCAGTCTACAAAACTTTTTAACAGGCGACAAGGCCAAAGAAATACAAGATCAAGCATTTGATAGAGTTACTCAAAAGAACTATCAAGCATTGGTTGCTAACAAAGTAATAAAACCAGAAATGCCCCCTGATGAAGTAGCAGGACATCTCATGGGAGCCCACGCCGCAGGCGTAAAAGGGTACACAGATTTCGTCAATGTTGATCCAAATAGAACAGACGGCGCGGGCACACGAGTGTCTACTTATTATAATGGAGCCGCCGCCGCAGTCAGCGGAAAAGCACCACCGCCACCAGGTAATAAAACTGAACAAAAAGGTAAACCCGCAGACGATAAAACTGCAAAGAATCCAGGAGCAACAACCGGCAGCAACAGATCGTTAGAAGCAACTAGAATCGGCAATGAAGTAACCATTGGCACCGTTGCTAAAAAGAAACCACCGATACCCCTCCCATTTACTAATGTGTTGTCAGCATTTTCCAGTTACAATGCTGTTATAACACTAAGTTGTATTACTTCTGCCATGCATAGTGATCCTAAGGCATCTTATAAAAACGGGAACCTTGGAGTAATAGTTTTACGTAGTTCAGGTGCCGGAGATCTAGCAGGTCAGACGGCAATAACAACAAAAGAAAACCCAACAGGAAAATATGACTTTGGTATCAATAATCTTGAAATAAGTTCGCTGATAACGTTTAATCAGGCCACACAAGCATCCAACGGCCATGATATAACCTTTGATGTCTACGAACCTTATAGTATGGGATTATTCATGCAAGCGTGTCAGAATGCTGCCGATGCGCAAGGGTGGCCCACGTCCACTGGTTATATGACGGCAGTATTTTTGTTAACTATTGAATTCATAGGCTACGACTCTGACGGAAAATCTACAACAATACCAAATACTACTCGTAATATTCCGTTCACTTTTAGAGATATTGCGATGACAACAACGGCCGGAGGATCTGTTTATAAAGTACAAGCCCAGCCTTCTAATTTTGCCGCATTTTTAAATAATTTTAACCTATTCGAACATGACATTGCCGTTGAAGGATCGACAGTTCAAGAAGCACTACAATCTGGTGAGCGTAGTTTGCAAACTATTGTTAATAAAAGACTTCAAGAATATGCATCCAAATATACAACAGCACCAACAGCCTTTGACGAAGTAGTAATCATATTTCCTAAAATAAATGAATTACAAACTGTTGATCAAAGAGGCAATGCCCTAGGTATACCGATCGATCCAACAGACGGCACTATTACTACTAGATTTGCAAATAATGCAATAAATACTGAAACCGGCGAATCATATTTTCGCGGAGCACTAGCATTACCGAATACTGGAGTTGCCAAAGCAGATCCAAATGCGCCGCCGGTAACATCCACAGTAAGCAGAAAAACTTCTGCAGCCAATTTAATACAAGAAAGTGATGATTTAAATCAGATTGGTAAAAGTATTTTACAATTTGATAATAGTTTGACTGGCGAAAGTGGGAGTAACGATCAAGATGACATTCAAGTAGATCCAGCAAATCCTATATCTAGAAATAAAGTTACCTATGATAAAAACAAACGACAGTTTCAGTACAGTCAGGGCACCAGTATCGTCAATGCTATTTCTAGTATACTACTACACAGCAAATATTGTAGAGCAGGCTTGGACGCACAAAAAGCAGACCCAAAAGGAATGATACCTTGGTTTAGGATAGAATCAGAAGTTCATTATCAACCGCCTAAAGACGGCAATCTTGGAGATAATAACTTACCTAAATTATTAGTTTTCAAAGTTGTTCCTTATCTAGTACACAGTGAAAAAAATACAGCGAACGGGGCAGAACCCGCCGGTCTTGCTGAATTGGCAACAGAAGTTGCCAAAGAATATGACTACCTTTACACAGGAAAAAACACAGAAGTTTTAGGTTTTAATATAGAATTCAAACAAGCAATGTTTAACGCCATGGCCAAAGGTGCTGATAATAACAAAAATCTCACCGACAACGGTAGACTAGGTGCTACTCCTGATTCTGATACAAGCAGAATTGCTAGTGATAATAGTTCTGGTTCTAGTAGTTACCATGGTGAAAGAGGTCATGGAAGGCCGCAAAATAATCCTCCAACACCTCCAAGTAACACCAACGGTGGTCTAAACTTCGCAGATCAACGAACAATAGTTGCCCAGGCTTTTCAACGAGCATTAAATGATGCCGCAACAGACCTAGTAATGATTCCTAATTTCACAATAATGGGCGATCCCTATTTTCTTGCCGACAGTGGATTAGGGAATTTTAGTAGTACTGGAACAGGGTCGTTCAACGTCACTAAAGATTTAACCATGGATTATCAAAGCGGCGAAGTAGATATAGCAATCGTCTTTAGAACACCAATAGATTATAATAGTTCTACAGGACTAATGGACTTTGGAGACACATCGATAGTTAGGCACTTTAGCGGACTTTATAAAGTCAACGAAGTCAAACATCGATTCAACAGCGGCAAATTTACTCAAGAATTGTCATTAATGCGTCGACGTAATCAAACTGCTGAAGCCCTTAATAAACCAGCACCAGTATCTACTACTAACAATCCTGCACCAGTTACACTAGTGCGCAGTACAGATACCAACGACGCTGTAGCATTTTCAGGAGCCGCCCAAGCAACCGCTATCGATTCGCGCCCTGCAATTGAGGCTCGCGATTTGCCCGCCAACACGCCTAATCAGAGAGTAGCAGCCTTTAATCGATCAGATCTAGCCAACGATGATGGAGGCTCTGGATCAGCAACTGCTAATCCAACCTCACCGACATCATTTGGAAAGTCGTTTGTTGAACGTCTTGGAATAATAAAAAATAGAATAGTATCTACGTTGACTAAACCTAAAGACTCTAACGAAAATCAAGATATAAACGAATGAATATGCATACATTTTTAAACATCAAGGATTACTATGGGCGTACCTGAAAGATCATCCGAAAAACAACACAAATTTAGTGGAGGTCCTTATCTTGCAAGAGTTGTAAGCAATGTGGATCCCAAGTACATGGGAACACTACATGTACAATTATTACGTGAAGTGGGTAACAGTTATAATCGTCAAGGTCAAACGATACCTGTGAAATATCTAAGTCCTTTCTACGGGGTTACAAATGCAGACAGCACTGATAAAAATAATAATTTTAACGGAACACAAAAAAGTTACGGGTTTTGGGCAGTGCCTCCAGACGTAGGCTGTACAGTACTGTGTGTGTTTGTTGAAGGCGACATTAAGCAAGGATTTTGGATAGGTTGTGTGCAAGATGAATTCATGAACTTCATGGTTCCAGGATTAGCCGCAACAGAAATACACAATGATCCTGGCGGCAAAGGTAAGAAAGTAGTTGCAGAGTGGAATAAAAAAACAAATGACACTGTGCAAACAGACACAACACTAATTAAAAAACCAGTACATCCTTTTAACTCAGTGTTGGGACAACAAGGGTTAGCCACAGACGAAACAAGAGGACTTACTACCTCTAGTGCTCGCAGAGACATGCCCAGCATGGTGTTTGGTATTAGTACGCCCGGACCAGTTGATAGACGTAGCGGTGCAAAAACAGGATCCATCGGCCATTACGAAAGCAAAGTATCGGGCGCATTTGTAAGCAGATTAGGTGGTTCTACGTTTGTCATGGATGATGGTGATCCAACATTGTTGCGTAAAACTCCAGCCAGTGAAGGTCCTCCAGAATATGTCAACGTTGAACTGTCAAAAGACGGAGATCCAACATTACCTCACAATGAGTTAGTAAGGATTCGTACTAGAACAGGCCATCAAATTCTACTGCACAACACCGAGGATTTAATCTACATTGGCAATGCCAAAGGCACCACATGGATAGAATTGACCAGCAATGGTAAATTAGATATCTATGCCGCAGACAGTGTCAGTATACATACAAAAAATGACTTAAACATCACTGCTGATAGAGATATCAATATGAGTGCTGGTGGCAAAGTTAACATTTTATCTGGAGACAACATGCATTTAGATAGCGGTGCAGCCATGGAAATTGTCAGTGGAGCAGACACACTGATTACAACCAGCGGAGCAACAAATATCAACAGCGGAGGAAACCATTTAGAAACAGCCGCACAGATTCATATGAACGGTCCTGCAGCCGCAACAGCCGGCGCAGGCAATAAGCCAGGCAGAGTACCACAAGCAGAACCCTGGAGTGGTCACGAAAATTTAAATCCTAAAGGACACACCCCTGATGCAAAACCCACAGATGGCAAGTTATCATCAACACCTGATACATTTAGGAAAATTGGAAAATAAATACTGTTATGAATATCGAAAAAAATCTTGTTTCTAGAATTAGTGTTCCGTCTGCTAGAAAAACCAGTATTGTATCTAGCCGTACCTACAGGGGAATCAGTACAGTTGCAGATTCTGGCACGTTTCCTTTGTATGATATTTCATTGATAAAACAAGATATTACCAATCACTTTCACATTCGAAAAGGCGAAAAATTAGAAAATCCAGATTTTGGAACAATTATCTGGGATGTTTTATTTGAACCATTGACCGACGAAGTAAGAGATTTAATTATAGAAGATGTAACGTCTATCATTAACTACGATCCCCGTGTTCGAGTAGTAGATATCACAGTAAGTGAGTATGAAAGCGGCCTACAAATAGAATGCGATCTAACTTATCTGCCCTATAACATATCAGAAAGTCTACGTTTTAGATTCGACGAAGCCAACAGTATTCTATAAATTAACTACCCACATTTTCTTACACGATAAATAACATGTGAGGGACATATATGGGTAGCATAGATAGACAAAATCGATTAATTGCCGCGGAAGACTGGACAAAAATCTACCAGAGTTTCCGTAATGCAGACTTTCAAAGTTACGACTTTGACAACTTACGCCGTACGATGATTGCGTACCTGCGTGAAAATTATCCGGAAGATTTTAACGATTACATTGAGTCCAGTGAGTACTTGGCCCTTATTGATCTTATTGCATTCTTAGGTCAAAACCTAGCATTCAGATTCGATTTAAATGCTCGTGATAACTTCCTTGAACTAGCAGAACGCAGAGAAAGCGTTCTACGTCTAGCACGTCTGCTATCCTACAACCCCAAAAGAAATATTCCTGCCAACGGTCTATTAAAGTTCTCTGCTTTAAGTACCACTGAAGAAATTATCGACAGCAACGGTAGAAACTTATCTGGACAAACAGTGCTGTGGAATGATCCCAGTAATGCCAATTGGTATGAACAATTTATTAAGATTATTAATTCGTCGATGAACGAGATAATACAATTTGGCCGTCCTCAGGATAAAAAAGTTATTGGTGGCGTAGCAACAGAACAATATAGGATTAACGGATTAAACACAGAAATACCTGTATACAGTTTTACTAAAAACATCGATGGCCGCACCATGGACTTTGATGTTGTTTCTACAGTGTTTAAAGATTCAGATTCAATATACGAAGAAGCACCGCTTCCAGGAAATAACCTAGCATTTTTATATAGAGATGATGGCGGTGGCCCAGCAAGTAGTAACACTGGATTCTTTTTACACTTCCGTCAAGGCACACTAGAAGAAGGAAACTTTGTAGTAGATCGTCCTACACCCAACGAAGTTGTAGATTTAGATTCATCGGGTATTAATAACACTGACATTTGGTTGTACGGTACTAATACACTAGGCGTAGAGTCGGTATTATGGACACAGGTAGAATCAATTGTTGGAAATAACATCATTTATAACTCTACACAAAGAAATTCTAGAAAACTTTATAGTGTACAAACTAGGTCTAATGACCGTGTTAGATTAGCATTTGCCGATGGTGTGTTTGGAGATCTTCCACAAGGATCATTTAAAGCATATTATCGCATCAGCAACGGTCTAGCATATAAGATTTCTCCAGGTAATATAAAAAGTGTTACCATAGATATCCCTTACTTGAATCGTAATGGTAAGGCAGAAACTCTATCAATTGTGTTATCATTAAAATACACAGTTACCAATGCCAGTTCGCAAGAGTCAACTGATTCTATTAAACAAAATGCTCCAGGCACGTACTATACTCAAAATAGAATGATAACAGGAGAGGATTATAATATCCTACCACTGAGCGTCAGCCAGGAAATTTTAAAAGTAAAATCTGTCAATAGATCAAGTTCAGGAATCAGTCGATACTTTGATTTAAAAGATGTAACTGGAAAATATAGCAGTACAAATCTATTTGGAACAGATGGAATTATTTACAAAGAAAATTTTACAGAAACATTTAATTTTAGTTTTGCAACAAAAAGCGAAATTGAAAGTGTTGTGGTAAATCAAATTATACCTGTGCTTAAAAAGAAAACAGTTTATGATTTTTATTTAGATAATTTCTCAAGTATTAACTTGGGCGTTCCGTTCATTGCATGGAACCGTATCACTAAAGCCACAAATTTATCAACGGGATTTTTCTCAAACAATACCACAGGGGAATCTAGGACAGTCGGTGCATTCACGAGTTCGAATCTTCGTTATGCAGTAAACGACAGTTTGTTAAAGTTTGTTCCGCCTCCAGGATTTAGAGCGTTTGATTCTAAAAATAATTTCATTGCAAATAGTGCGCCCGTAGTGCCAGGCGAAAAGCCTTATATCTGGACAAAGGTAGTTAACATCACAGGCAGCGGAGTTTTTGGTGCAACAAATACTTTACCAAACGGTGACGGACCAATTAAACTTAATGAATTAATACCATCTGCGGCAGAATTACAAAACATTATTCCTAAATTTGTTAGAGAAATATCTGACAGTGTAAGAAATAGAATATTTGATTTAATATTTGCACAAAAAGAATTTGCATTACGCTACGATGCTGTTGACACAGCATGGAAAATTATCACTGAATCCAATGTAGATAAA
>Ga0315903_10003750_pt1 | contig 20789 bp, 16 predicted proteins | sample LakEriMetagenome_7_FD_203524 | JGI IMG/M metagenome (GOLD analysis project Ga0315903, IMG submission 203524) | Freshwater fungal communities from buoy surface, Lake Erie, Ohio, United States - Buoy 2 MA119 | ecosystem: Environmental > Aquatic > Freshwater > Lake | place: USA: Lake Erie, Ohio... | reverse complement strand
TGATAACAGTAAATCTTTCGATTTTAGTAGGCAAAGGAACAGGACCAACTACTTTGGCACCAGTTCTTACTGCAGTATCAATAATCTTTTCGCATGAAATATCAATGATTCTGCTATCGTATGATTTTAATTTAATTCTAATCTTTGAATCTTTTTTCATAGTTTTCTTCTTGAACGGCAGGGCGAAGTAAATCGCCCTGCTATTCTTATTTGTTAGGCGTTAACTTTAGTGACGACTCCGGCACCAACAGTTTGACCTCCCTCTCTAATCGCAAATCTTAATCCCTCTTCCATAGCAACTGGAGTGATTAATTTAACGATAAATTTAACATTATCACCAGGCATTACCATTTCAACTCCAGCAGGTAAAGTAATCTCACCTGTAACGTCTGTAGTTCTTAGGTAAAATTGAGGTTTATAACCTGAGAAGAATTGCTTGTGTCTTCCACCCTCATCTTTAGATAGGATATAGACCTCAGCTTCAAATTCAGTTGCTGGTTTAATTGATCCAGCTTTACAAAGAACTTGACCTCTTTCGATGTCTTCTCTCTTAGTACCTCTAAGTAGTAAACCTACGTTATCTCCAGCCATACCTTCTTTAAGTTGTTTTTTAAACATCTCTACTCCAGTTACAACTGTTTTTTGTGTTGGTCTAATACCTACAATTTCGATTTCTTCACCAACAGTAATTTTTCCTCTTTCAATTCTTCCAGTAACAACTGTTCCTCTTCCTGCGATTGAGAAAACGTCTTCAACAGGCATTAAGAATGTTTTGTCTAACTCTCTTACTGGGTCCGGAATGAATTCGTCAACACCTTTCATAAGCTCCATGATGGCGTCTTCATATTTTGAATCACCTTCTAAAGCTTTAAGAGCTGAACCTCTAATAATAGGTGTTTTATCTCCTGGGAAACCGTATTTAGTTAATAAATCTCTGATTTCTAACTCAACTAAGTCTAATAATTCAGGATCGGCAACCATATCACATTTGTTCATGAAAACTACAATTTGAGGAACATTAACTTGTCTTGCAAGTAGAATGTGTTCTCTTGTTTGAGGCATCGCACCGTCTGTTGCAGCAACAACTAAGATTGCTCCGTCCATTTGTGCAGCACCTGTAATCATGTTTTTAATATAGTCTTTGTGTCCAGGACAGTCTACGTGAGCGTAGTGTCTTTTTTCTGTTTCATACTCAACGTGAGTAATAGAAATAGTAATTCCTCTAGCTTTTTCTTCTGGGGAATTGTCAATTTGGTCGTAAGCTCTAGCTTCAGCTTGACCTCTTTTTGCTAAGACTGTAGTAATAGCTGCAGTCAATGTTGTTTTACCATGGTCAACGTGTCCAATGGTACCAATGTTTACGTGTGGTTTTGTTCTTACAAACTCGGCCATTTTTAAAACCTTTCTTTTTTGGGTATTACCCAAGTAATTATCTACAATTTTTTACTTTATAACTTCGTTATTATACCAAATAATCACAGAAATTAACTATGATTTTTGTTTATTTTTTTGCTCTTTTTTCCGCAATTCCAGCAACAAGAGCACCCGGAACTTCTTCGTAGTGCGAGAACTCCATGTTTGGAACAGCTCTTCCTTGAGTTATACCTCTTGCATGGGTAACATAACCAAACATTTCTGAAAGAGGTACTTTTGCTTGGATAACTCTAGACATTCCTCTTTGCTCTGTTCCTTCAATTTTACCTCTTCTTGAAGATAAGTCACCAATTATATCCCCCATGAATTCTTCAGGAACTGTAACTTCTACATCCATGATTGGCTCTAGAAGTATAGGATTTGCTTTCTTTTGAGCAATTCTCATTGCTTCAATTGTACAAATTCTAAAGGCAATTTCAGAGGAGTCAACATCGTGGAAGGACCCATCGTATAGAGTGCATTCTATATCAACTACTGGATACCCAGCTAGGCCGCCAGATTCACAAGCTTCTCTGAAACCTTTTTCAACAGCCGGAATAAATGATTTAGGAATGGCACCTCCAACAATATTATCAACAAACTGTAATCCAGCTCCTTGATCTAACGGTTTAATCTTAATATAAACGTGTCCATACTGACCCCTACCTCCGGTTTGTTTAATGTACTTGTTCTCAACATCAGCTAAACCTTTAATAGTTTCTCTGTAGGCTACTTGAGGTTTACCAGTATTTACTTCTACTTTAAACTCTCTTCTTAACCTATCAACAATAATTTCAAGGTGTAATTCTCCCATTCCGTAAATTAAGGTTTCTGCAGTTTCAGCATCACTCTCAACTTTAAATGTAGGATCTTCTTCTTGATATTTTCTCAAGGCTTCACCAAGTCTGTCTCTGTCATTTTTAGTTTTTGGTTCAATAACAAGACCGATAACTGGTGTTGCGAATTTAATTGTTTCTAAAACAATCGGATTATCCTCAGTACACATGGTATCTCCAGTTCTTGTCTCAGTTAGACCAACAGCAACTGCGATTTCTCCAGCCTTTACCTCTTTAACCTCTTCTCTATGATTTGCATGAGCTAATAGTAATCTTGATAATCTTTCTTTTTTACCAGTATTAGGGTTGAACACGTAGGATCCAGAGGTAATTTTTCCAGAGTAAACTCTAAAATAGGTCAACCTTCCTACAAATGGGTCTGCTTGAATCTTAAATGCAAGAGCTGCAAACTCACCTTCAGGGTCGATTGGTAATTCAAACTCATCTCCCTCTGAGTGACCTTTTTTGGCTTTAATCAAAGGTTTGTCTTTTGGTGAAGGTAAGTAATCAACTACCCCATCCAAAAGCTTTTGAACACCAATATTTTTTAATGAAGATCCACAAAATACTGGATAAAGAGTTGTTGAAATAACAAGTTTTCTTAAAGTTGTTTTAATTTCTTCAATAGAAATTTCTTCCCCGTTTAAGAATTTATCCATTAATTTATCATCGTTTTCAGCAATTTTTTCAACTAAAATATTTCTATATTGTTCTACTTTTTCTTTCATATCCTCAGGAACTTCTATTTCAACAATATCCATTCCCATTTTTCCCTCGAATTTGTAACCTTTTCTTTCAACTAAGTCTACAACTCCGTAGAAATCACCTTCAAAACCTAAAGGTAATTGAACAACTACAGCTTCTTTTGATAGTCGGTCATGAATAGTATCTAGTGTCATATAAAAATCGCCACCAATTTTATCTAACTTATTAACGAAAGCTAAAAGAGGGACTCCGTATTTTTCAGCTTGTTTCCAAACAGTTTCTGATTGAGGTTCGACACCCTGAGCTCCGTCGAATAACACAACTCCTCCGTCTAAAACTCTTAAAGATCTTTCGACTTCAGCAGTAAAGTCAACGTGACCCGGAGTATCTATTAAGTTAATTCTGTGATTTTTCCAAAAACAAGTTGTAGCAGCAGAAGTAATAGTAATACCTCTTTCTCTTTCTTGTTCCATCCAGTCCATTTGAGCAGCACCCTCATGAACCTCACCAATTTTGTAGGATTTACCTGTATAAAATAAAATTCTTTCTGAAGTTGTGGTTTTACCAGCATCAACGTGCGCAATAATACCGATGTTTCTAATCTTTTCTAATGGATATGTAATTTTATCACTCATATTTTTAATTCTTTTAATTTATTACTATTAATTTATTATAGATTATAGTTTTAAGTGTGAGAAAGCTTTGTTTGCTTCAGCCATCTTATGAACATCATCTCTTTTTCTTATCGCATCACCCATATTGTTATAGGCATTCATGATTTCATCCTTTAAGAATTCATTCATTTCTTTACCTTGTTTTTTTCTAGCTGATTCAATAATCCACTTTAAAGCTAAACTTTCAGCTCTATCATGTTTAACTGGATAAGGAACTTGGTAGGTTGCACCACCAACTCTTCTTGATCTGACTTCATTTTTAGGCATAACATTTTTAATAGCTTGATCGAAAATTCTTAAGGATTCTTTTCTATCAGCATTAATTTTATCTAAAGCACCGTAAACAATTTTTTCTGCTAAGGATTTCTTACCATGCATCATAACAAGATTGATAAATCTTGAAATTGTCTTTGATTTGAATACTAAATCTGGATTAACTTGTCTTTTTTTTACTGGTCCTGATCTCATAATTATTTCTTAGCAACTTCTTTCTTTGTACCGTAAATTGACCTTGAAGTCTTTCTATTTTTAACTCCCTGCAAGTCAAATGTACCTCTTACAATTGTGTATTTAATACCTGGTAAATCTTTAACTTTACCGCCTTTAATCATAACTACAGAGTGTTCTTGTAAGTTATGTCCTTCTCCTGGGATGTAAGCTGTCAACTCTTTACCATTTGAAAGTCTAACTCTAGCTACTTTTCTTAAAGCTGAGTTTGGTTTTTTAGGAGTTTGTGTCTTAACTTGTAAACACACACCTCTTTTAAAAGGAGAATTTAAACTCTTAGAAACTTTCTTTTTTGAGTTAAAAATCTCACCTAGGGCCGGAGCCTTTGATTTGAAATTTTTAGCTTTTCTTTTTGTCTTTAACAATTGGTTAAATGTTGGCATTTTTCTTTATATCCTTTTTACGTAATCCCCTACTGGAATTAGTCTTCCTAGAATTACATTTTCTTTAAGTCCTAGTAGCGAGTCAACTTTACCAGACGCAGCAGCATCGGTCAATACCAATGATGTTTGTTCGAAAGAAGCGGCAGACAAGAAGGAATCTGATCCAATAGCAGCTCTCTTGATTCCAAGTAAGATTACGTTACCTATAGCAGGTCTTCCACCTGATGCAATAACTTTTTCGTTCTCTTCATCAAACACTGATCTTGTTATTGTCTCACCAACCATTAAGGTTGTATCGCCTGAATCCTCAACTCTTACGTGGTTAAACATTTGTTTAACTATAACTTCAACGTATTTATCGTTTAAAGCAACCCCTTGTGAAGAGTAAACTCTTATAACATCGTCCACGATGTACTTCTTTGTTCCTGCAACACCAACTAGTCTTTGTAATTCAGTTAAATCTTTATGCCCATCGGTAATCTTGTCACCTTTTTGAACAGACTGACCATCTTCAACAACAAGCTTCATTGTTGTATCGATTACGTATTCAACTTCTTCATCTTCAGATTTGTTTTTTGGAACGATAACAACTTTTCTATCATCACCGGTCTCAACAATCTTAACTTTTCCTTCAATTTCAGCCATTATTGCTTGAACTTTAGGAACTCTAGCTTCAAATATTTCTTCAACTCTTTCAAGTCCTAAGGTAATATCAGCTCCACCAGCAACTCCTCCTCCCCAGAAAGTTCTCATTGTTAACTGAGTTCCTGGTTCTCCGATTGATTGAGCAGATGCAACACCTATTGGGGTTCCAATCTTTACAATTTCTTGAGTCATTAAGTCGGTACCAAAACATTTTTGGCAAACACCTCTTTTTGTTGTACAGAATAGAGGAGATCTTACAGTTATTTCTTTAACTTCTGCATTTTTGATTTCTTCTAGTACTGATTTTGTTAATTCTTCACCAGCTTTAACAATAATCTTGTTTCCAGATTTAATATCTTTAGCAGCATATCTGCTTTCCATTCTCTTAATAAAGTCTAAGCTATAACCTTTATCTACAACTTCAACATTGTATCCTTCAGTTACACCACAGTCTTCTTCTCTAATGATTACATCTTGGGCAACATCTACTAATCTTCTAGTTAAATAACCAGAGTCAGCTGTTTTCAAAGCTCGGTCAGCAAGACCTTTTCTAGCTGACTTAGAGCTTAGGAAGTAATCGAATCCTGAGTAACCATTCTTATAGTTTGCTAAGATTGGGTAGTCAACTGTCTTACCTGTTGTATCCACAATCTGACCTTTTAATCCTGCGATTTGAGTGATTGAGTCTTTAGTTGCTTTAGCAGATCCAGATTCAATAAGCTCTCTTACAGGGTTTGTTGGCCCTAAGCTTTCCCAAAGATCGGATTGGATTCTATTTTTAACTTCTTGCCAAATTTCATCAGCTCTTGATTTTACATTTTGAGGGGTAGCAAGACCTCTTCTTAGTGCCTTGTTTAATTCCTCAATTTTACCTTTAGCTTCATCAATAATTTCTTCTAAATGGGCTGGAGCTGTAATATCAGAAACAGATGCTGATTGCCCAGACATGGTACCGTAATGTATACCAACGTTTTTCAAGGCATCAATAAATCTACCTAGTGCTGCATTATCTCTAGTCTTGAAAGCTTCAAGAATTGAATTATTAATTGCAGCTTTGTTAAATGTTTTATTTTGAAATGAATCAAATGGAACTAATGAGTTAAATATGATTCTTCCTGGTGTTGTAATAATATACTCACCGTTATGTCTTACTTTAACTTTTTGTCTTAAATTCAATTCTTTAGTTGAGTTAAACACATATCTAACTTCATCAAAGTTAGAGAATGGTTTTGAATACTCAGGCAATTCTTCATCAATCTTAGTTAAGTAATAACTTCCCCAGATCATTTCTTTAGCTGGGTTAGCAACCGGAGTACCGTCTGATGGTTTCAACAGATTATTTGTTGAAATCATTAATCTTTTAGCTTCATCAATTGCAGGTGCTGAAATAGGAACGTGAACAGACATTGTGTCTCCGTCGAAGTCAGCGTTATAACCTGAAGCAACGCACAAGTGAAGTCTAATTGCATTTCCGTCAATTAATTTTGGATAGAATGCTTGAATACCTAATCTCCAAAGTGTAGGAGCTCTGTTTAATAAAACAGGATGTCCTTTAACAACTTCTTCAAGAATATCGTAAACTTCACCAACTCTTGATTCAAGGACGCTCTTTGCAGTTCTTTCGTTAGGAGCTAACCCTCTACCCATGATTTCTCTTAAAACCATTGGTCTGAATAACTCAAGAGCCATTTCTCTTGGAATTCCACATTCGTCAATATTCAAATCAGGGCCGTTAACAATAACAGATCTTCCTGAGTAATCAACTCTTTTACCTAGTAAGTTTCCTCTAAATCTTCCTGATTTACCTTTTAATAGGTCAGCAAGAGATTTTAGCTGCTTCTTTGCAGCAAGAGGACCTCTAGCAGCTTTGGAGCTTACTCTTTGTTTGGAAGAGTCAAATAAAGCATCAACAGCTTCTTGAAGCATTCTTTTTTCATTTCTAAGAATAATTTCAGGAGCTCCAAGATCCATTAATCTTTTAAGTCTGTTGTTTCTGTTGATAACTCTTCTATATAAATCATTTAGGTCGGATGAGAAAGCTCTACCACCTTCAATAGGAACGATTGGTCTTAAATCACAAGGGATTACAGGAATTATATCCATTATCATTCTAGAAGGAGAGATGCTTGATCTTCTGAAACCTTCAACAACCCTTAATCTCTTTAAAATTTTAATAGCTTTTTGTTCTTTAGCTGACTCTAATTGATCCTTCAATTCTAGAGCTAATTGGTTTAAATCTAAATTTTCAAGAATTTGCTTGATACCTTCAGCCCCAATGCTTAGTTTTGCAAACATTGGTAAGTAAGAAATTAAAGCTGTATATTCAGTATCAGCAATAATTGTGTGCATATCAATACTTTCGATTTTCTTGATAAACATTTTATAGGTAGACTCTAAGTCTGCCTCTTTTTCTTGATAAGAATTCTTAATTTTTTGAATTTGACCTTGTAGTTTATTTAAAGCTTCCTCAGCAGAAATTCCTTTTTTTGATTGAAGTTCGGCACCTTTTGTTAATTCTAAATCTTTAATCTTTAAATCCATTTCTTCTTTTAGAAGTTCTTTTTCAGAAATTAAATCTTTTTCAACTTTAGAAATTGCTGAAGCTCTCTTAGAACCATCAATTCCAGTAACAATAAATGAAGAGAAATAAATAACAGATTCCAAATTTCTTGGGGATAAATCTAATAATGTAGCTAATTTTGAAGGGTTTGCTTTAAAAAACCAAACGTGAGCTACAGGTGTTGCTAAACTAATGTGACCCATTCTTTCTCTTCTAACTCTTGATCTTGTAACTTCAACACCACATTTATCGCAAATTACACCTTTATATCTTACTCTTTTGTATTTTCCACAAGCACATTCCCAGTCTTTGTGAGGACCAAAAATTCTTTCGTCAAAAAGACCAAATCTTTCAGGTTTAAAAGTTCTATAGTTTATAGTTTCTGGTTTGGTAATCTCACCATAAGACCAGTTTAAAATATCATCGTTTGAAGCGATGAATATTTTTAGAGACTCGAACTTTTTTAAATCTTGTATATTTTTCATTATTTGGTTTCCTCCATTTCAAAATTTTCTTCGTTATTTTCGAATTCATCTAATTCAGACATACCTTCTGTTTGGTGATTTTCTGTATCATCATCTTCTAAAGTATATTCTTCTGTTGGAACTACTTCTGTAGTTGCAATCTCTTCAACTTCTTCTCTTACAGCTTCTAGAGGCTCGATACCTAATCCTAATCCGTTCAACTCTCTTACCAATAGTTTGAATGACTCAGGAACTGTTGGTTCAGGGATCTCTTGTCCAGTTAACAATGCTTTAAAGGCGTTGTTTCTACCAGTCATATCGTCTGATTTAATTGTAAGCATTTCTTGTAATAGGTTAGCTGCGGAGTATGCTTGTAATGCCCATACTTCCATTTCTCCAAGTCTTTGACCTCCCATGTTTGATTTACCTTGTTGTGGTTGTTGGTGAATCAAGTTGTATGGTCCGGTTGATCTAGCGTGAATCTTTTCTTCAGACATATGGTGAAGTTTTAAGATATAAGTTTCACCGACAGTTATAGGATTATCAAAATATTCTCCTGTTCTTCCGTCGATTAATTTAGCTTTACCTGTTGTTGAGATTCCAGCAGCTTCTAATTCTTTTTCAATATTTTTTGTTTCGACTCCTCTTAATACAGGAACTGCGTATTTCTTACCTAATCTTCTTCCAGCTAAGCCCAAAGGAGCTTCGTAGGTTTGACCAAGGTTCATTCTCTTTAACACAGACTCTGATGAGAAGATAATATCAACTGAAGTTCCATCTTCCATATGTGGCATGTCGATTTGAGGAACAATTGCTGAAATAACACCTTTGTTTCCGTGTCTTCCTGCAACTTTATCTCCAACTTCAATTTTCTTTTGTTGAGCTAAGTAAACGTGAATTTCCTCAATTACACCGTTTCCTAGAGTATTTGAATCTTTTCTTGTAATTCTTTTAACATCAATGACTGTTCCTTTATCTCCATTTTCCATGGTTAAGGAGGTGTTTCTAACTTCTCTTGCTTTTTCTCCGAAAATTGCTCTTAGAAGTCTTTCTTCTGCTGATAAGTCACCTTCACCTTTTGGTGCAACTTTACCAACCAAGATATCACCAGGAACTACTTCGGATCCGATTGCAACAATACCTTTTGAGTCAAGGTGTCTTAGTGCGCTATCTGAAACGTTAGGAATGTCTCTTGTTAATTCCTCGTCACCTAATTTAGTTTCAAGTAATTTACATTTTTTAATTTCAATTTTAATAGAGGTTAGGATATCTTCTTTAACTAATCTATCAGAAATAACAATTCCGTCTTCGAATTCATAACCATTCCATACCATGTAAGCGGCTCTTACATTAGCTCCTAGTGATAATTCAGAGTTATCAATTGCAGGACCTTCAAATAAAACTTCCCCAGCTTTAATTTTTTGACCAGTTGATACTTTTACTCTTTGGTTATAGTTTGTACTGTTATTTGATTTTCTAAACTTTATTGGAGTGTAGATTGTATTTTCTTTATCACCGGAATATTTAACAATAACTTTTCTTGCGTCAGCGTATTCGATTACTCCATCTTTTTCAGCTAATTGAATCCATTCAGAATTTTTAGCAATTCCTTCTTCAACACCAGTTCCTACAATAGGAGCATCTGATTTAATCAAAGGAACTGCTTGGTTCATTTGAGACGAGGCAATAAGAGTTCTTGAAACGTCGTCTGATTGAATGAAAGGAATTAATCCTGCTGTAATACCAATAATTTGAGCTGAGTCAACGTCAATATAATCAGCTGATGAAGGATTTCCTAATGCAAACTGACCTTTCTTTCTCAAAGGAACTTGGTTTTCAACAATGTATCCTTTTTCGTCAACCTCGGCACCATATCCGATAATAAAATGATTATCTTCGTCATAAGCTGCAAGATAAACAACTTCGTCGGTAACTCTTACTTTATCGCCAGATTTATCTAATCTGTAATAAGGAGTTTCAATAAATCCAAAATCGTTAATTTTTGCGTAAATGGATAAGAAGGTAACTAATCCGATGTTGTTTCCCTCCGGAGTTCTTACAGCACAAATCTTTCCGTATTGTGAATAGTGAACGTCTCTAACAGCAAGACCTGCTCTTTCTTTTGCAAGACCTGAAGCAGTTGTTCTTCTTAGGAAGTCTAATCTAGTTAGTGGGTTGTATGTATCGTGTAAATTTGTTGATCTTCCAGTATTAAAGAAAGATTGAATCTTTGATGAAACTGGTTTAGTTGAAATCAACGCAGATGGCTCTGGGAAGGATTCTCTTGGTTGTAATGAAATCTTTTCTAAAATATTGGATCTTAATTGTAGGAAACCTCTTCTAATTTCAATTTGTAGTAATTCACCAACGGATTTAATTCTTCTATTTCCCAAGTGGTCAATATCGTCAGGTTCACCGACTCCGTTGTTAATCATTATTATGTATTTAATAATTTGAACTAAGTCTTCTTTGTTTAAAAGTCTGTGAGTATCATCGTTTGGAGTATCTAAACCAAATTTTTGATTAATTTTAAATCTTCCAACTTTTCCTAAAGAGTATCTGTTTGAATCAAAGAAAATTTGATCAACAGTTCTTTGAGCATCCTCTAAAATTAAAGGTTCTCCTGGTTTCATTTTTCTAAAAATCTCAATAGCAGCCTCTTCTTTTGAAGATGAAGGATCTTTAACAATTGTTGATTCAATGTAAGAAACTTCAGGATTTGTATCAACATCTTTGAATAACTCTCTTATTTCATCATCTGATTCAATTCCGAAAACTCTTAGTAATGTTGTTGCAGTGAATTTTCTTTTTTTGTCAATTTTAACTGATAATACTCCAGTTCTTGAAGTTTCAATCTCAACCCAAGATCCAACTTTAGGTTGGATTTTAACACCGCCTAATACTTGTCTTGTGATTGGAGATGTTTCAGCAGTAAAATAAGCACCTTCTGCTCTGACTAATTGGTGTTGAACAACCTTTTCAACTCCGTTAATAATGAAAGAACCGGTATCTGTCATCAAAGGAATATCTCCCATGTAGATGTTTTGGACTTTTTCTAATCTTCTTACAGGGTCCTTTAATGTAGCTGTTAAATACCAAGGAGCTTCATAAGTTTTTCCTTTTTCAACACATTCGTCAATTGAAATTGTAGCTTTTTCTAGAGTAGGGTTTGAAAACACTAATTCCCATCCTCTACCACTTTCGTCAATAATTGTTCCAAATTCTTTTAATAAATCGTCTAAACCTTCTTTAATTAAGGCATTATATGACTCTTTTTGGGAGCTAGATAAATTTGGTAATGGGAACTTATTTGAATTTTTGGCTAAGTTATATCTCATTCAGTGTTTTGGTTTTTGTTAATTATTGGAACGAATATGCAAATATTAATATATCTGACTAGGTATGTCAACACTTAAATTTCTATAGATTTTAGATTATTTACTATTAATATAATTTAACTTTATCAAATGGCCAAAATCTTGCAACTACTTTTCCTTGCAGTCTTTCTTCCTTAACAATCCCAAAAAATCTAGAATCTTGTGAATTTGACCTATTATCACCTAATACAACAAATTCTTGATCTTTTAAGGTGTAAACTCTTCCTTCAACTAGAGATTTTCCACCTAAAGTACAAACCTCTTTATCTAAATAAATCTCTTCATTTAAAACAAATTTTGTATCTTCTCTATTAATAAAAACCTGGCAGTTATAAATTTTGATAGTATCTCCAGGTATACCTACAACTCTTTTGACATAATCAATATAATCATAATCAGGAGGGTGCAGTACAACAATATCACCTCTTTTATAACCTTCTATTTTAGAGGTCAGTTTTTCAACTAAAAGCCTATCAGCTGTCTCTAGATTTGGAGACATAGAAGATCCTGAAACTTCAACAGGAAATGCCACTAAAACATACACGGTAAATAAAACCAAAACAGCTACAATTATTGTCTCAAGACCTTCGGTAACAGCTTCCTTAAGCTCTGAAAGGTTTTTCGGCTTTATAAAAACAATAAACAAAACAATCAAAAATACAAAAGTGACTATATTTGGAAGTAAAGCAGAAATATTTTCGAACATTTTTAAAAAATTCATGGTTGTATTTTATCTCTCTTTTTCAGATTTAACAAAAATGTATGTCCCAAGAATAATAAATATCAAAAACATTAAAATCATTACAATAGCATTTAAAAGAGGGTTGTATACTACAACTGCCGAATACTCCGGTTTACCAAGGTAATAAATCCCCCTTATAAAATCAACAGCGTAAAAAAGCGGGGTTATTCTGGATAAAATAATTAGGTACTCTGGAACATCTTTCATTGGTATAAAAACACCGGATAAAAAGAATTGAGGAAATATAAAGAAGGGAAATACCTGGTCAATACTTCTTTTATCCATAAAATTCGCCATTATTAGAATTCCAAAGGCCCCGCCAAATAGACACATTAAAAACAAAATTGGTAATAAAGCTATTAACTGAAAAATGTCTATAGGAACCCCAGCTAAGTAACCAATTGCCAAAAGTCCGAATATTTGAGTATAAGAAACAATACTTTCGCCTAAAATTTTTCCAAATATAATGACGTATCTTGAAATTGGAGCTACAAAGAAAGATTGTGCAAAATCATTTTGCCTGTCTTCTATTAACCAAGCAATTCCAGAAGCGGCCGATGAAAACATGTTTTGAGTGATTACTCCCAAATAAACAAAAACTAAGAAGTTAAAACCTACTGTTTTAGATAAGTTTGCATCTAAACTAGAACCTAAAATTGCAATTGATGCAACAGGAAATATTAAACCCCCAATAAATCTTCTTCGATCTCTAACAAGCTTTAGAACATCTCTATAGGCAATAATAAATATAGCGTTAAGAGTTCTCATGTTTTCCTTCTCCAATTATTTTAAGGTATGCTTGTTCTAAAGTTGGATTATGAACATTTATTAATGATAACTTTGATTTAAGTTTGGATAAAAAATCTTGCAGCTGATTCTCTTTTAAATATACTTTAAACGGCCCATCTCCTTCATATCTAATCTTTTTTGAAATGAGCTCTTGTCGGAGGAATTCGTTGTTTAAGGAACTAATAACAACGAATTCCTCAACAAGATCTTCTTTAAGCTCTTCAGGAGTTCCAAAAGATACGATCTTACCTTTATTAACAATCATGACATGATCTGATTCCTCAGCCTCTTCTAAATAGTGAGTCGTTAAAAATATTGTTTTATCTCCAGTTTTTTTAATTTCTAACAAATAATCCCAGAGGTTTCTTCGGGTTAAAGGATCCAAACCAACCGTAGGCTCGTCTAAAAATAGAATTTTAGGATTATGAATTAATCCAATAATTATTTCCAGTTTTCTTTTCATACCACCACTAAACTCAGTAAGGGGTTTGTGTAAGTCAGAAGTAAGATCCATCAAATCAGAAAGTTCAATTATTTTCTTTTTATATTTTGAAGGAAGGGCTTTATAGCTGTAACTAAATGGTATGTATCCATATAAAACTGAATGAAACCGTATATTTTCTTCAGCAGTCAGCCGTACATCAAGTGACGGAGTTTGAAAAATAACTCCAATTTTTTCTCGAACTTTATTAGCTTGGGTGTAAACATCAAAACCTGAGATTTTTACTTTACCTGAAGTTGGATTTAAAGTCGTATTTAAAATTGAGAGTGTTGTAGTTTTACCAGCCCCATTGGGCCCAAGCATTGAAAAAAATTCACCTTCACCTACTGAAAATGATATATTATCAACAGCATTTACTTCTGAAGTTTTATATTTTTTAATTAAATTTTGAACTTGAATAATTTCGTGCATGGCAGGTTTTTATTTAATTTTACCAAGAATAAAAAGAATTTTTAAAAATGCAGGATGCGAAAGCAAGTAAAACTTGCTTTCGCATCCGAATCCTAAAAGGGTAATTTTGCAATTACCGGAACTCCAGGCGGAAAGTACCTTACACCACAAACAGCCAGCCCTCCGGTAATGCGGGGTCCTTTTGTTTGGGCAATAACTTTTCCTCCAGGAACAGGAACTGGGGCAACTACGCTTACACTTTCATAAAGAAAATACTCAAAAGTAATTCCCATTCGAACGATTGTAAACTTTTTCCCAACTTGACCATTAGGATTAAAGGCACAACCTGTGTAAGTCGGAACCCATGAATTAGTCTTATGATTCATGAGTATATAGGATTTATTAACAGGGCGTTTTTCCGGACGAAACCACCACCAATGACGTTGGGTAAAATCTCCTGATTTGGAAAGTAAGGGCCAATTAGAGTAATCAACCCAATTCCAATTAATCCAGCTTTGAGCGATTGCCTTATTTGGCAAAGTAAGAGCTAGGACAAAAAGAAAAAAGATGCATATCTTTTTCATCTAAACCTCCCTACTGAATTCGACAAATAATACTTACCAAAACCCAACCATCCTTCAAAAACTCTTGAATATGAGTATTCGCCTGGGCAGTATAGTTCTCATAGCTTTCTCTCTCGAAAGTTACGTGAATATACATATTTAACTCACCCTTGTTTAAGTGAATATAAATCATAACTCTCCTCCTTATTGTTATGAATATTTTAATTTTATCACTGAAAAATTAAATTCTTGACCTTGCAGCTAATATTAAGCCATCATTTAATGGTTCTAAATCTTTTATATCAAGTGCTTTTTTGATTAAATAATCGCAAAAAGCAGGATTATTTGGAAGAATTGGTCCGTGAAGGTATGTTCCAAAAGTATGTTTATAGATTAAACCTTCAGTTTTTTCTTTACGATTATTTCCAAAACCTTTCACAACTTTTCCAAAAGGATGAAGTTTATCTAAAAAATAAGTCTGTCCGCCATGGTTTTCAAAACCAATTAAGTATCTATCTTGTTTGGTTTTGAAAACCTCATCTTTAATATCTTTATTTAAAATTGTTTTAATATTTCCAACACTTCTATTTTTAACACCTTCATTTTTAGTATAAAAATTTAAAATTCCTAAACCTTGAATTTTTTCACCCACCTCTGTTTCATAATAATTACCAAGTAATTGGTAGGCACCGCAAATATAAAGACCTACTCCGCCTGATTCAACATAGTCACTCAGAAAACCTTTTTTATTAAGCAATAAGTCTTCGTAAAGTATTTTTTGATTTAAATCAGAACCACCTCCCATAAAAACAAAGTTCGCCCATTCGAAATCTTCTTTATTTAATACCTTTCCTAACCTTGCCTCCCTTACCTCAAACCCAATTCCTCTTTTTGAAGTTCGGTGGTACAAAGTTTCAATATTTCCTCTATCACCATATAAATTTAATAATTCTGGATATAAATATAAAACTCTTAAAATCATAAAATGTTACTTCCTATTAATAATTTTCTAAGCTGTAACATAGCTGAATAATTACATAAAACTTCAACTTCGGTAATTTTAGATTTAAAAATAGAATTCAAAATATCCTTTATTTTAATCTCAACTATAATTTTTTTTGAATTATCTATGGCCATATTAACCCTATTTGCCATTTCAAAAGCCCTACTTCCAGAAAAATAAAGATTTTTTTCATTAGCTACTTCATAAAATAAGTAGGGCTCTATATCGTAAATCCAAGAAATATCTAAACCATCAGGAGTTTCATCATTTAATAAAAACAAAATGTTATCAAAACCTTTTTTCTTTTGGAGTTCTATTAGATTGTTATTAAAACTTGTTGGGTTTTTGGCCAAATGAAGTTTAAATTTTACACCCCTATAAATTATTTCTTCACCCCTACCGTAAGGTTTTTTAATACTTCTTAACGCAGTTAAATAATCTTTAGGATAATAGCCGTATCCCGAAAGGGTTTTAACAACAGCGTCGATATTATAAGCCATGTAATCCTCTTTAATATTTGAAATTTTCAAAATATCAAAATTTTTATTAAACGAAATTTTGATGTTTTTAACTTCATTTGCAATCTCTAAACAATAAGGGTCTTCGATGTTATAAACCAAATTTATTTGGGGATTTTGCTGAAGTAAGTTTTTAATCCCTTCGGATATATTTTCAATTTCAAAATATCTATCTAGCTGGTCTCTAGTAAAGTTTAAAAGAATTAAAACATCTAAACTAAAGTATTTAGCAATTTCAGGAATGCTTGCCTCATCCACCTCCAAAACTAAAAAATCGTATTCATTTTTTGGAACCTCGCCATTTTTGATTAAAAATAACCCTAAGATTGATCTTAAAATATTTCCTCCTGTATCGTTGTGAAGAACCTTATAGCCTAAATAAATTAAAAAATCAGAAAGAAGTTTTGAGGTTGAGGTTTTACCGTTTGTTCCTGTTACAAAAATTACCCCTTTGGTAAATTTAAATTTTGAGAAATTAATATTGTTAGGAAAAAGCTTAATATACAAATTAGAGACTAAGGTTGTTCCTTGACCAATTTTAAATATTTTAAAAATTGATTTTGTAATTTTTGCTAAAAGAGAAAATAATGTAAACATTTCACTTATTATATCAATTTAAAGAAAAAGGAATCATGCGGTGACTTTTTTGTTTCCAAAAAAGTCACCGCACTAAATTACTTATAAATCCGGTAAGTAAATTTCTTAGGACTATAAGTAATATTCAGATAATTAACTATCTGATAAACAGGAATTTTAAGATTAAAACGAGCAGCTCCTTGAGACACTGTTAAGACAACATCTTTTTGTATCTCAATAACCAAATTCTCGCCCTCCAACCCAGCAGGAGGATTAATAATCTTATATGCCCAAACAACACTCCCCTTTTTAAAGAGTCTACTTTGTACTCCGTCAGGGTAAGCTACACTTAAAGATTGCCAATCAGATGGCAAACCTCTAATAGTAGTTGGTGTTGGAGGAGCTTTGGTTGGAGTACGCGTTGGAGGGACTTTTGTTGGAGTACGAGTTAAAGTAATAGTAGGTGGAATTTTGGTTGCGGTTGGAACCACAAGCATATTCTCTACAACTACAAAGCTCTTTCCATACTTTATATTAGCCCACGCTCCACGAGCTGCAACTATAATGTTTGGCTCGTAAAAGCACGCTCCATTGGTAAACTCAACCAACCCAGCCTGTGACATAAACCTTCCCACAGCAGGTCCTGGAATTATACGCCCAGTTGAAAGCTTAGCGCTATCAAAAACGCAGTTAATTCCACTTGCATAAGGCGCAAAAGAACCTTTATTACCGCTTCCTGTTACAAAAATTGTATTAACAGGTTCTGGTGCAGGAGATACTTTCATAGCAGCTTCAATCTTTGTAATTAATGAAGCAACTAAAAAGATCAACAAAAACATACCGATCTTTTTCACTTCAACCTCCTTTTTAAAGATCCGTAATATTATAGGGTAAAGTTTTAAAAAATCAAATTTTATTCTCCATCTGGAGTAATTAATGGTCTAGAACTATTTGGGTTTTTAGATATTTCTTCCATAGCTCTTCTCATAGCCTCTGCTCTTCTAGCAGGCTCTCCTTTTTTCCATTCTTCAGAATCTAAAAGTCGTTGTATTTGAGTTTCCTGTCTTCTTTTTGCTAATTCTAAAGGATCGAATTTTATAGATCCATAACCAGAATTCTGGGAATCTTCTTTAGATTTTCTTCCAACACCATTTCTTGAAAGTAATCCAGAACTTTGTAGAAACTCCCTTTCCTCATCACTTAATTGGTAAAACTCTCTTGGACGATTTCTATATTCATTTCTAGCATCTAAAGATTTTTGATAATCACCATAAATATCAGAGTATAGGGTAGGCGAAAGATTTGTTTCTTCGTTCTGAGGCGTAGAAAACTGTGACATATCAACAATGCTAGTTAAAGAAGGGGTTACTGTTTGAGTTCTTGTTGTAGTCATTGTTGGGGAAAAAGGTACAGCAGTTCTTTCGCTTGTTTGAGTTACAGGAATAAAAGGAGTCATCGTACGTGTCGCAGTTGGAGTGCTTGAAGGTGTTGGTTCTTCTGTTGCTGTTGGTTCTTCTGTTGCTGTTGGTTCTTCTGTTGCTGTTGGTTCTTCTGTTGCTGTTGGTTCTTCTGTTGCTGTTGGTTCTTCTGTTGGTTTAGGCTCTTTTGTAGGCTTTGGTTCTTTTGTTGGTTCTGGTTCTTCTGTTGCTGTTGCTGTTGGTTCTTCTGTTGCTGTTGCAGTTGGTTCTAATGTATCGGTTGGAGATGGGGTTCTGGATGGTCTAGGTGTTCTAGATGGTCTAGGTGTTTCTGTTGCTGTTGCTGTTGCTGTTGGTTCTTCTGTTGCTGTTTCTGTTGCTGTTGGTTCTAATGTATCGGTTGGAGATGGGGTTCTGGATGGTCTAGGTGTTCTAGATGGTCTAGGTGTTTCTGTTTCTGTTGCTGTTGCTGTTGGTTCTTCTGTTGCTGTTTCTGTTGCTGTTGGTTCTAATGTATCGGTTGGAGATGGGGTTCTGGATGGTCTAGGTGTTCTAGATGGTCTAGGTGTTTCTGTTTCTGTTGCTGTTGGTTCTTCTGTTGGGGTAGAAGAAGGAGCAGGAGAGTTTGTAGGTGAAGGCGGAACTTCAGTAGGAACAGGAGAGTTTGTAGGCGAAGGTGGAACAGAAGTAGCTGAAGGATTTGGCTTTTCTTTAGTAGGTTTTGGTGTATCAGTTGGTGCAGATGTATCTAAAGTTGGTGTAGGTTTATTGGGTTTTCCTGCGGGACCCTGGTTATTATGTGCTTGAGCATTTACCCTACCACCCATCCATACAGCCAATGCAACACCCAAAGTAACAGTCCAATTTTTAAGATTATTTAGATTTCTTTCAAAATCACTTCTAGTTTCGTTGGGCATGTTTTTAGTGTAGTTAACTTAAATTGTAATGTCAAATAAACTCAATGCGGGAGTTTCGAAGAAACTCCCGCATAACATTCCTATAACTTTAAATCAAACGGGCTTATCTCAAACAATTTTGAGAGGCCCTTATATTTTGAAGTTATAAGCACACGATCTGCAACAAAACCTCTAAGCTCTCCAGAAAGAGTTTCGCCATTAAATCTAAAGCTCACAACCATTCCGATTGGAATCTTAGAAGCTAGTTCTCTGGTTTTCTTTAGAAGTTTGCAGTGCTCTTCCCTCTCAAACTCACGTTCCTTATTCAAGAAATTAATTATAAAATCAATTTCTTGAGCTTCAATTTGAAGGCCTTTCTCCAAATAAGATCTTTTAATACGTTGTAAGTCTGGAATACTTGACTGCAGTCCTGAACTAACGTTGTATTTAAAAGCTGTACGCACAATTGAACGTAAGGTATCAAGCGAATCTTCTTCAAAATTCATATAACCCTCCTCATTGATATACGAATACAATTTAAATTATAATATATCTAATTTATGATTTTCCGTGACAATTTTTAAATTTTTTTCCACTACCACAGAAACAAGGATCGTTTCTTCCAACTTTTTGTGAGTCGTCTTTTACAATGGTTTGAGGTTTAGTGCTCTTAGACTTTTCTTCAGAACCAAATCCTGAATAATCATTTTGATTATAGGAAATTTTCTCTATTGCTACATTTTTTTCAACTTTTACTTTTTCGACATTTTGAATATTTCTTAATCTTTCAACAGTATCTGAATAAATTTTATGCATTAATATCTCAAATCTCTCATGACCTTCTCTTTTATACTCAACCATTGGATCCCTTTGAGCGTAACCTTTAAGCCCAATACCGTCTTTCACTTGATCCATATCGACTAAATGACTCATCCAATTCTCATCAATTATAGGAAGGATAATTTTTGAAACAAAATTTAAAAAGTCTTCGGTTCCTAATTGAGATTTAATTCGAGACCAATCATTTTGAACATCCAAGTTCCCAAATTTTTCAAGTTTTTCAAATAACCAATCCTCGCCGGTACCGTAATATCCAATATTTAAAACTTTATCTCTTAACTTGTAGATAACATTTCTATGAACCGAAATCACGTCATCAATTTCAACAACTTGCTTTCTTCTATCGAAGTTAAAACCTTCAACTCTTTTTTGAGCTCTTTCAATTGATTTTGAAACCATAGAGGATTCAATTGGAGTGGTATCATCTAACCCCATCGAAGTCATAAGACTTTCAATCTGAGAGCCGCCAAAAATTCTCATTAAACTATCTTGTAAAGAAATAAAAAATCGAGATTCTCCGACGTCACCTTGTCTTCCAGACCTTCCTCTAAGCTGATTGTCTATCCTTCTAGATTCGTGCCTTTCAGTACCAATCACAAACAAACCTCCAAGATTTTTTATTTCCTCTCTTTCCTCAGATGATGCGGGATCTCCGCCAAGTAAAATGTCGACTCCTCTTCCTGCCATATTTGTCGAAACAGTAACAGCTCCTTTTTTACCTGCTTGAGCAATAATGGAAGCTTCTTTTTCGTGATTTTTAGCATTTAAAATTTCGTGTTTAATACCCCTTCTCTTTAAAAGCTCGTGTAAAAGTTCACTTTTTTCAACTGAGGTAGTGCCTACTAATACAGGTTGTCCAACTTTATGTCTTTTTTCAATTTCATCAGCAACTGCTTTAAACTTGCCCGGTTCTGTTTTATAAACAATATCTGGTTGGTCAATTCTTGTAACTTTATTATTTGTAGGAATAGCAACAACATCTAAATTA
>Ga0315903_10003748_pt1 | contig 20789 bp, 17 predicted proteins | sample LakEriMetagenome_7_FD_203524 | JGI IMG/M metagenome (GOLD analysis project Ga0315903, IMG submission 203524) | Freshwater fungal communities from buoy surface, Lake Erie, Ohio, United States - Buoy 2 MA119 | ecosystem: Environmental > Aquatic > Freshwater > Lake | place: USA: Lake Erie, Ohio... | reverse complement strand
AAACAGTTCAGGCCGGGGTAGTCGTGTTGTGCGCCGGTCCATGTACTTGACTTCTGTTGCTCCGGGCACTGGATACTTGACACTGGCCTTGAATTCAGGCGGGTTCCACTGATTGCCAAACACATACGTGTAAGGCGGTTCTTTGGGATTAGGCACCCAGGTCCAGTCCCATGTATCAATGTCAATGTTTTCGCATAACTCCCAGTCATCCATTTGCTTTGCTAACTGTGCTCTAGGATAATCAATGTATTTGTATTCTGTGGCACCGGGCACACGATATTCCACAGTGGGCATTATTTCAGCAGGCCAATGTTGATTGCCAAACACATAGTTATAAGGTGGATCACCTGGGTCAGGTACCCACGAGTAATCAAAGTTGTCAAGCACCGCATGAGTGTGCCAATGTTGTTGGTTGTGCAACAACACCGCTGGCTGGTCCATGTACTTGCGCTCAGTAGCACCGGGCACATGATATTCCACCGTGGGCATTTGTTCAGCTGGCCAGTGTTGATTGCCCCATACGTAAATGTATGGTGGATCTAAGGGATGCGGATGCCATGAAAAATCAAACTGTGAATGATTGATAGCATGCAACACCTTCCAGTTTTCATTTACACATCGTGTTGTCACAACTTCATCATGAAAGTTCCATTGGTCTGTAGGCGTCTTGGGTATGAGGCATGTGCCCGAATACTGATGCCACTTTGAAGGCCACACATGATTCTGACCGGCCTGCCAAGGTGGCGGTTCGTAAAACCAATCCCAGCCGGAGTAGTCACATAAGTATGACACCCACCAAAAGAATCTTGTGCGACTCAAACTTTGTGCATGCTCAATACTATTTGCCTCACGTTCGTGAGCAAACAAACCTGGCTTCTTGCCTGAATAAAAAATATCAAACATGATTAGAATAGACGAAATTTACAACAACACATTTTGGCCTTGGATGCAAAAACATCGAATAGGTTCCCGAGTATTGTTTTGCGATCCGCCTGGGCATAGCAATGTTGAAAGTCTATGCGGGTTTGGATCAGAAGAGATTGCTGAAAACGACTATGTGTTTTTACACGATCAAGAACCAATACATTTAGATTTACATTCGTCATTGTTTACAGAAGTTAAGTGGCGAAACCAAGATATCAAGGCTCCTGGGCATGTTATTGTCAGCGAGAAAGGCGAATATGTTGATCAACTCACAAATATATATGGTTGGAAAAGTCATTACTACTTTTATCACGGATGGGCCTGTAGAGATTGGTTCCGTGGCTACGATAAAACGTTTCTTATTCCTCGCGCTCAACAGAGATCTCCAACCAAAACTTTTATGAGTCCAAACAGAATTGTTGCTGGCAAACGAGATCACAGGGTGTTGTTTTTGTACAATGTATTCCGGCATGGATTAGATAATAACTATATTTCGGCTCCTAGAACATGTCCTTACGAAAATGTAGACATCTCACAAATAGCACTCAAGTATAATAACACATATCCTGACATAGAGCAAGTGTTCTTGGATGCTGAATTACCTCGTTACTTTGCAGGTGAAGACACCCAGATTATGAGTAGTTACTGTTTGGGTAACTATGCAGAAGCGCAGGATAGTTTGGTATATGTGCCCACCGAGACTGTGTGCTTTGGAAAGAGATTACACATTACTGAAAAAACATTCAAGGCCATTGCGCTGGAAATGCCGTTTGTGTTGGTAGCACCTGTTGGTAGTTTAGAGTACATGCGCAGTTATGGATTCAAGACCTTTGGTGATGTATTTGATGAAAGTTACGACTTGGAAACAGATGATATCAAACGCATAGAAAAGGTTACCAAGCTGTTGAAGGATCTAGACAACCTTTCACCAAAAGAGCGACTTGACGTACATCGTCGATGTTTACCTGCTGTGATTCACAACTATGAACATTTTTACGGGGGCAACTTTGATCGTGTGTTGTGGCGTGAACTACAGGAGATGTTGAGTGAACTTCATAGCTGATAACATTGTCAAAGGTCGCCCTTACCCTGCACTAGCACGTCACCAAGCTAGACCATACACACCCAGCTGGCGAGAGTTTGGACAACATTGGCCGCATACTACACCTGCAGAACTATTTGCTCACATGGACGATCACCGCGTAGAATATCAACTGCACACACAGGGTACAGGTTACTATACGATAGGGCTGGGCTTCTTTGATTTTTCCATAGACTACTTTGCTCTTATCAACCACAACATTAGGCATGGCATTGAGCAAGGCACTATTACTGTGTTGTTCTACTATCACGAAGGCGACAATCCGCACAACATTAAATCTAGACTAGATGCACTGTGTGCGCAACACCATTTGTCTACCAGCTGTTATAGATTTGTTTCTGGCAATACTTCAGCAGACTCAGTTCCAGGGTTCGCTTATTTTCCTGATCACGAACTGCTGTACTGGCGTAGAAATCAAAATGTTGCACCTGCTGAATTACACAATCGTCCTAGACCATATGAATTTGTTGCACTCAGTAGAACACACAAATGGTGGCGTGCTAGCGTGATGGCTGATCTTGAACAATCAGGCATGCTAGCACACAGCATGTGGAGTTACAATACCAATTTAATACTTGGCGACAGTCCCGCAGACAATCCCATAGAACAACAGTTAGGCGTAGATATTCCTGCTTTCATGCGAGCAGGTCCTTACACTTGCGACAATTTAACTACCGAACAACACAACGATCACAGTTTAACAGTTGACCAACACTATACTGATGCATACTTTAATCTAGTGTTAGAAACTCATTTTGATGCTGACGGTTCTGGTGGTACGTTCCTAACTGAAAAAACATTTAAACCTATTAAAAATGCACAACCATTTGTGCTAGTGGCGCCGCCAGGCAGCCTACAATGCCTACGTGATTTGGGTTACAAAACATTCGATACAGTACTAGATAACACATACGACCTAGAAATCAACAACACCCAACGTTGGCTAAAAGTAAAACATACCTTACAACAAATACAAGCGGATCCGCATGGTCATTTTCTACGCTGTTGGGATGATATTGAGCACAACCAGCAGTTATTTTTGGCCAGCAAGAGCCAGCGTTTAAATACTTTATTCACTAAACTACAATCCTATGATTAATTCCTATACCAGTTGGCAACCTCTTGAAGAGGTCATTGTGGGTCGCGCCTACTCACCAGATTATTTTGATTTCATTGACAATGCTCAAGTGCGAAATCAACTACAACAAATTCTTGCCGAAACTGAAGAAGATCTTGACAACTTGAGCAAAACTATTCAAAAGTACGGTGCACGAGTACGTCGCCCTAACTTGCCATCTAAAGATCAATTTATTTGGCATCAAACCGAAGGAGGAGGTGCTCCGCTGCCGCCACTGACACCACGCGATTGGCAAATCACCCTGGGCAACAAACTGTTACGTGTGCTGAACATGGAAGAACTAGACGAAATCTGTGCTGACTTTGGTGATCAAGTTGTTAATCCACACCGAGGCCGTTGGGACGAGGATTGTATCCTAAACGGTGCAAGTGCCAGTTGTATTGTGCGTGTGGGCCGCGATGTGTTCTTTGACAACTCGGACTTCCTACGCCCTGATCAAACACGTTGGATTGTGGACAATGTACTGGGTCCTGAATATCGCATACACGAAGCCATCACAGACGGACACGGCGACGCTGTGTTTGCCATTCTCAAGCCAGGTGTGTTGTTGAGTAGCAAGCATGATGTCAACTTAGATCTAGCCAAAGACTTCCCAGGGTGGGACGTATGCAAGATCTGGGACAGTTCAATCTGGGCTGCCATGGAAGTGGGCAAGTTCAAATACGAACAATCACCAGGTGCTTGGTATGTACAAGGACAAACACCCACACCCGAGTTTACCGACTTTGTGGACAAGTATCTAAACAAGTGGACTGGTTTTGTTGCTGAAACTGTGTTTGATGTCAACTGCTTGGCACTAGATGAAGAAAACGTTATCTTCAGCGCATATAACAAGGAAGTGTTTGACTACTGTAAAAAACATCGTATCAATCCCATCATCAGCGAACTGCGTCACAGCTATTTCTGGGATGGCGGTATTAGTTGCTGTACACAAGACCTAACACGTCGTGGCGGTTTAGAGACATATCTATGAAATTTGTTATTCCTATTGAAAATCGATTTCACTGGAACAATATTCCACGCAACCGAGATCTAAAGCTCACAGTAGATTATCACTGTAATGCACCCAGTAGGAAACTGTTGGTAGATTGGAAAGGCGACTGTTTCGTGTGCGGATGTGAGCTGTGGCTGCCCATAAGTGTAGGCAAGATCACAGATTTTAAACGACTAGAAGATGTATGGGCAAGTCCAGCTGCTCAGGCTCTACAACAAAGCATTGACCTCAAGACTTTTGACAACTGTGCAGTCACACGCTGTGGAGTCATGCAGTATGACATGATTGAAACTGAATACACTATCAGTATCAACATAGACGAAAGCTGTAACTTGCATTGCCCTAGCTGTAGAACTGCGCCTGTAATGATTACTAGTGGCAGCCGGCACGAAGAAAAACTGGCATGGGTCAATCATCTAGTGGACATGCTGGAACAGTTTGATCAGCCTTGTAGAATCATCATGAGCGGCAACGGTGATCCACTTGCCAGTAGTATCATGCGTCCGTTGTTGCACAGGTACAAGCCACGTGAGAATCAATGGATCAAACTGTTTACCAATGGTCTGCTACTGCGTAAACAACTCACAGACAATCCTGTCACAGCACACATCGACGAGTATCTAATCAGCATAGATGCAGGTTCAGCTGATGTATACGAACAAGTTAGATTAGGCGGGCGTTGGGAACAGTTAATGGACAACTTTGCATTTCTCAAGGAAAACACACGCCACCGGGACGGCAGCAACCACAATGTGGCCCTGACCATGGTCATGCAAAAAAACAACTACAGAGATATGAAAAATTTCTGTAAGTTATGTTTAGAATTTGGATTTATTGGCAGTATTACCAAGCTAGAAGATTGGGGTACCTGGCGTGACTTTTCTGAGCACGATGTATTAAATGCTGAACATGCTGAACACACAGCAGCCGCTGAATTCCTACGAGAAACTTATGATGAATATTCTTATCATATATTCTTTCATTCTGAATTACAACAGTTCTTGGGCGTTGATCAAAATGTCAACCCCACTGACAATCACTCCACAATAAAAGGTTGATCCAGCCAGGGGAATAACTCTTGCCAACGGGTTCCCCTGCGTCGATCTATTTCAGTCAAATAAACCCGTAAATCTTCTATACGTGAAACATCACGTGGGCCTGCTTGAATCTGTCGCATGATGCCTGTCATGTGTTCAATAGCACTGGCAGACCCAGGCTTGTCGGTAGGCATGGCTGCCAACACACGTTCAAAGTCAGCATCAAATACACCCGCACCAAATATGTCTGGAACCATTTCGGGTGGTGTCATCACTGACATAAACGAGAAGCTAATAGGATTCCAAGGGTTGCGTCTAGCGTTCCAGCCGTTGATACGTTCCACTAGGTCTGGTAATGTTTTAATTGTGAGTGCAGATATAGCAGTATTCATGCACATCACAACCCAGTCTTTGTCTAGTAGATATTCCCAGTTCTCTTGCCATTCTTTCAAGTCCAGTCCCCAACGCACATATTCTTCTTGCGGTCCCCATGCATCCAAGCTGCCGGTGATTTGTAAACGCTTTAATGCACCAGATTCAACCATTGCGCCAAACCGATCTATATACGCACGGAACTTCTTTGTGGGCACTTTCAAGTTGGTAATGATATTGAATGTGAGTTCAGGGTTGGGATGGCTTTCCCAGAAGTCCAAGCTGGTATCAAACTCCGGCTGAAAGAATGGTTCCCCGCCTAGGATTTGATAATAGCGTATGTGCTTGTAACGATCTTTATCATGCAAATATTTCCAAAAGTCTGCCAGCATGCGTTCGTAATCAGGGTTTGAGGGCTGATTGTAGCCAAACCGCACACGCCCTTGTTCAAACACGCCAAATCTTTTGTTTTCTTCTTCCCATTTGGTTGAGAAATGCGATCCGCAGTACAAGCAGGCCATGTTGCAGGTATTGTTGAAGTAGACTTCTAGTATGGTGGGCACAACTTCTACAGCTTCTGGATCTGTCAACAGCTCTACAGGAGTGCGATCTCGCTCGTGTCCAGCATGCAATTGATATTGCCGATCACTCATGCCGCCAGCTTCCTCAATCTTTTCACAGTATTGGCAGCCGCCTTGTGGCCACCCTCCAGACTTCATTAGTTCACGTGCAGCCACTTTGTTGGGCAAGTTGTGAAAAGACGCAAAGTTGTCTACAGGAATAGGTGCTTGATCTGTACGATGACAGCTAGAGCTTGTGCCCTGTCCTAGATACACTGTTGACCATGCCCATTTTAACAAACAGGCTGTGTCACTCTTTATGGGAAATACTCTATCGGTCATTGTTAGAATTTAAAGTTAGATATGTCAATATCTGTAGTGTCAGTTGTGATAATGCGCTCTAGTTCGTGAGCCAATACTATGTTGTTTTCATCGCTGAAATGATTTTTGTAGCCCAGTTCAAAGTCATTGACCAACAGAGTGGTTTCTGTGCGGTCTTTGCCCAGATGCTGACGCATGGCAATCTCTGTTAGGGGAGTATTGACAATGCGCCCACGTAGATTGAGTTGATAGTTGTAATCACGTGCAATCTGTGCGCCTTCTGCTGTGGTAAACAAATGAAAGATTTGTGTTGTGGGCTTGAAGCATGTTTCGCATTCAGCCAACCATTTCTTAAACGCCCATATGTTAAACTGTGAGTCGTGCAGATACTTGTAGTGCAAGCTGATGGCCAAGGTTAATTCATCAAACTTTCGATTGTCGTAAAAGAAAGGCAGTTCAACTGGTGGTGGAAATGTGGGGGTCCTGTACTGATTGGGACGCATGTAGCTGGGATGTATAATAATGGCTACTTCGCACTGTTCGTGAAATGCCGGCGTGTCTCGCATGTAGTTAAACAAGTGATCACGTACTTGCCACCAAGAGCCACCATTTATGCCCAGACAGAACTGTTTGGCACCTGAATCAACTGGGTTTAACAATCTGAATAACTTGTGTGGCCAGGCCATCCAGGTGTTGCAGAAACTATCTCCCACAATGCATAACTTGCCAGTTAACTGCATACTTTTACTCCGTATAATTGTTCAAAGCGGTCGGCATCTGCACGATCATTTACCATGGGCTCGCCACGTATGTTTAGACTGGTGTTAAGCAACATGGGACAACCTGTTGCCTTGTACCATGCTTCTAGCAGTTGTCTTATTCCCGAGCCGTCCCGTGGCACAGTTTGTACCCTACTAGTGCGATCATGATGAATGATAGCAGGAAATATGTGAGGATGCATACAGCGAGCAACAACTTGCATATACCTACTGTTGGGGAAACTGCGAGGCATGTCAAAATAGTTATGAGCATGCTCTTCTAAAATAACAGGCGCAAATGGTCTGAATTGCTGTCGTCGTTTGATATCATTTACACGAGCCTTTATATCTGCACCACGTGGGTCAGCCAACAAGCTACGATTGCCTAGCGCACGAGGACCAAACTCAGCACGGCCACTAGCAACACCCACAATGCTATGGCTGTGAAGAGCGTGTAGTAAAGCATCAACAGGATAAGGCCCAGGGATATCATGTCCGAGATAAGAATTATTCCAAGTAATTCTTTTGCCCCAAGCCAAGGCAGCAGAACCCAGGCTAGACCCAGCGTCAGAAGGACAAGGCATAATCCAAATACTATCAAAGAACTTTCCTAAATTACGGTTAGCACTACAGTTAAGAGCAACACCACCCATGTACACTAAATTAGTTGACCACTTGAAGTCACGTGCTCTGCGCATGACATTGTTGATGAGATTTTCAGCAATGGCCTGTGCGCTGGCCGCAATGTCATAATCTGTCATGTCAGTCAGGTATTTACTGTCTATTCCTGTGTGTAGATTTTCGCGAAAGGTGATGGCCGCAGTGTCACGAACTAATTTTTGCTGTAGTGTTAAATTATAATCTGAGCTGCCATAGGCAGCCATGCCCATTAGGATGTATTCTTCGTCTAGTGGGCGTAGGCCAACACTGCTAGTAGCCGCAGAGTAGAACAGTCCAATTGAATGTGGATAATGCTGTGACCAAAGTTTTCGATACTTTGCCATGCCTTTTGAATCATATTCTGCCGCCCATATTGTTATTGTGTCAAACTCGCCTACTGCATCTATTACCACCACAGTGGCACGATCGTAAGGGCTTGTTTGGAAACCTGCGGCTGCGTGACACAGGTGATGATTGTGTGTGCTAGTAGAAGGTGCCAACTGCATGACTCCGGGCACCTGTTGCTCGAGCACTTGTTTTAGTGTTATTTTATCCCACTCAATGCCCTGTCCTGCATACCACTGTCGCAGTTGTTTAAGCCAGGGACGCTCGTAATACGCAACATGATCTACACCATACGCAAGTGCATCTTTTAGTAGATCAGGATGCATGTTGGCATCATTCTTAACTTTGCTGTAACGTTCACTGTGTCCGGCAAAAAGAATATCGCCATTGTGAATCACAGTAGCGGCAGCATCGTGAAATCCTGCTGAAATTCCTAGTATTTTCATTTGTAGATAAATGGATCTCTTTTGCGCAGTTCTTTTAATTTCTTGCGATAGCGTATTTCCAAGCGAATTCTGTTGTATAAGTTTTTAATCCAGTTCATGCGTGTGCTCCTTGTATACATTGAATCTGACGTGTAATAAAGTCAGTGTCACTCCAGTGGTAGTTGTATGTAGCTTCGCACTGGTCAGTCTGTATTTTATACACATCTAAATGGTTGTTTAATTGACGCCATATTTCTGTGTAATCTTCTGTGCCAAAGCTCTTGAGTAAATCAACTTGTGCCACTTTAGGGTGTCCTATTGTGAGTGCTTTGTTATTGGGATCAAATCCATTGGTCACTAGCCATTCGCGGAACTCACCTAGTTGTTTAATCTGCCAAGGGTATGCGCCGGGATCTCTTGCCCACTCTATATCAAAATCTCCAGCGGCTTCTGTTTGTGCTCTAAGACTTGTTGTGGTCAATTCGTCAATGCGACTGTCGCGGCCTTCGTCATGGAACACTTCCCAGTGATGTTTGCCAACTGCTTTGTTCACACCCACATACACACCGCCCAGCTGGCGGTTAATTGTTTCTATGCCAAACAGTTCGTAGTCTTCAGGCTCAAGTTCGAATCTTGGAGCATTTAGCCAGCACATGAGCTGACTGGGGCGCACCCATTCAGGTGCATGTTGTGCTTTGCGCATACTTAACACTAGACTTTCATACTCGTGGCACAGCAAGTTTAACTGTCTGATATGCCAGCGTGTGGTAGCATCTGCACGGGTGTAAAATGGACTCATTGCACCTGACACACCCTGCAAGTCTTCAAAATAACGATGCAACCAGTTTAGTTTATTGTGTATGAGTTTACCGCCTGGCAATCCTTCTCCCACAGCACCTGCGGTAATGGTATTCATAGTGTCAAAATGGTCTGTGATTTGATAACCCATATCAGCCGAATTAATGGCTGCAATTGATTGATTGATTTGATCACAGATGTATTCAGCTGTGCGTGGACCCGAGTGCCAGCCAAACCAGCAGTAGTTCTTTTCCAAATGATAATTGTTTTGCAACAAGTGATTTAATGCCGAGAGCCAACGTTGACTTAGACTGTTGTCTGCAACATCTATGTACACTGGCAACAAATTGCCTGTTGTAAAGTCACGTAGAGTTATTTTAATTTGTTCCAATTTGATCCCACCATTCTTTAACATCGGGTCTTGTACTTAATATTGTGGCCATATCTGTAGGCGCTGTGCGTATGCTTTCTAATTTTAACACACGAGCGTGGCCTTTTGCAAGCCCTGCACGACAAGTGTCTGGCCATTGTTCCGCAAATGTGGGCCTAGACTGCAATTGCAACAGCATGTCACGCATGACTGATGTGCGACACTGTGGCACTAGGTCGTTGATCCAGGCATTTAACAAGTCTCTAGGTAATGACAATGGACTCATAATGATATCAGGGCCAAAGCTGAATATTACTTTGGCCAGCAATTCTACTCCATACTCTGCGGCCAGTTGTTCCACGGCCAGAATTTCAGTCATGCCTGGCAGTGTAAGCGTAAAATCTATACGCATTTGCCTAGGGTTTTGCTGTATTGCTACACCTTGTGCAAAGTTGTTGCGGAACTGTGCATAATCAAGTCCTGTTCGGATGTATTCTCCTGTGGCTCCTGTTCCGTCGAGGCTAGCGCATATCTGCCAGTCGCGAATATGAGAAAGAATATCCCTATATAGATTACAGCCCCTATAGTCAACACGACTAAGATTGGTGTTATATCTTGCATATACTCTACCTCCATCATTTAATTCTACTATTCTTTTCATGTAGCGCCAGTGCTGTTCATACATCAAGGGCTCACCGCCTACCCAGTAGATTTCTTCTACTCTGTGCTCTTCTACTGCTAGAGCAAACTCTTGCTCGATTTGTTGATCTTGAAACGTACTTATTTGCGTTCTTATTTCTGGGCGCATCCAATTGTTTTTGGGGTTTGACCAGTCAGTCATTGAATTTTGTTTTTGTTCTGTTTCCCAGGCACTGCTCAGCATGTCCCCGCAGGTTCTGCATTTAAAATTGCACAGGTTTGAGAAACGATAATCCCAGCTCACAGGTTTCATTGTGGTGTAGCCTGTGGCATCTGTTGAGGCAACAACATCATCGTACTTGTGCTTGAACAGATGCCAGAAATAGGTTCTGTATACATCTGTGTTCAATAACTTGCTATTGCATACATCGCATTCAGGTAGAGTTTCTCCGGCCATCATTCTGCGACGCACACTGCGCATGTGATCACTGTTCCAGTGTTCATCCAGCGTCGCAGGAGTATAAGTTCCTGTGCCTGCGGCTGTGTCTATATACTGTGCAAAGTTCTGTGCTGGCTCACGTGACGCACAGCACATTCTACGCTCAGTTTGTGGGCTTAGATATGTGTGAGTCCAAGGCGCCATGCACAGTGTGTCTGATTTAGTTTGAGACATATTCGTATATGGGATTGATTACTTCTTCAACAATGCGTTGTTCAATCAGTGCAGTATTAAAAAACAAGTTGTGATTGTGTTGTAGTTTTTGTCTAGTCAGTTGATCGTAATCAACAGGGTCAAAGTCTTGAATGGCCTTTTTAATCTTGACGATTCGTTGCAGCCAGTCTGGTTCAGAATCGTAACTTTCGTCAAAAAGATTACCAAAAGTTTCAAATCCCTGACTTTGTAAATATGCCAGTGAGCCTGCCTGACCCATGATAACCATGGGATGGTAATATGCTATAGGTTTGAATGTTTTTTCAGATAGAAACACATCGTACCAGTCCTCGTACTTGGTTTCTGCTACTATGCTAAAATACGTATGATCGTACCAGTCAGGATTAAAATGACGCTGGGCTATTTGTCCGTTGTCCCGGAATTGATTGCGCAGTTCATCAGGCAGTATTCTACCATAACTTGCATAACTCCATATTAAAGAATCTAGAAACTCGCTGAATTGTATGACCATTTCTCTGCGATGTGGCTTGTCCAAGCGTATGGGCATTAGTGCTAGTTTTTTATATTGTTTGTTGGGCGTGTAAAGATGAGTTTCATCATTTTTGTACCATATTGATTCACTGTACCAGAACCAATTTACACATTGTGATACATGAGTGCCTGCTAGATCTTCGGCAGGGAATTGACTTTTATAAAAACTCTTGTACTCCCAGAGATTTTCTACTACTATTTTGTAGCCTTGTTCTTGAAAAGCCCTGTACCAGTAACTGGCATTGGGGTCAGACAACTTGGCTGAATTGACCACTAAAAATGTATCGGCTTTATTATAGGTGCGGCCAGGTTCGTACTCTAGCATGTTAAAATGCCTTGACATAAAATCAATTTGATGAAAATGTGTAAATCCTGTTGGGTCAGCAGGATGATACAGTAAATTAAGCCGTGTAGTCATACTCAATTAGTTTGGCAAATTCTGGAGCCACTGTGGCCAAGTTCTGGTGTCTTTTACGATCTAAATCACGCACTTTCATGCGCAACATAAAGCCGTCTGTTGAGGCACCGCGATTCATAAAATCTCTTATGCGATCAAATTCATCCCGGTACACAGTATCCACTGAATCAAGATATGCAGAGATACCTGCTTTGGCTGAATCTGGCAGTGTGGCAATGGAAAAATACCAGGCATCGTGCATCATGTTCCAGTACACAAAGTTAAATGCATCACGGTTGCGTTCAATCCACTCAGCAACATCACCTAGATAACGCACGTTAAACACATTCACAGTGGTGCATACTTGTAGCACAATATTGGAATGGATTTCTTTAAGATCTCTAAAACGATCTAAGTTTGCACACACTTCTGCCCAGCCTGCATTGGTTCGTTGATATTCAAAACGCTCACCTATGTCATCTATTGAAAATGCAATTTCCACAGTTTTAAAATGTTTCCAAATGTGCTCAGCTTGTTCAGGATAATGTGTGCCATTTGTATTATAATGTATTTCCACTTGATGTGCAATACCTCGATCTACCATGCCTTGAAGCATGGCAAAGTGTTCCCGAATCATAAATGGCTCGCCACCTGTGAATTCAATATAGCGAATATCATTTAAATGCTGATCAATTTCACTCCAGAACTGAGTATTTTCTCTGGGCCAGGCACCTGCTTGTAGCATTTGATATGCATAGCTGGACTTCTTTTCTTCGCTGGGTAATTGTGCCAACTCTTCTGTGGCAAATTGACTACTTGACCATGATCCGCAAATACGACATTTCAAATTGCAGATGTTGCCCAGCTTCAGGTCCAGAAACACGAGCGGCTTGGCATCTACTGTCCATTCGTTGGAGATACCCATGTGTTTCATTCGGTCCAGAGTGTGCATGCGTTTGCTGGTGCGCCCTGCACGTTCTTCATTCCAGCATTTGCGACATGTTTGTGGCCGTTCACCTGCTAGAAACTGTTTACGTAGGCTGCGCATGCTGGCTGAGTTTTGTATGTCTGCAAAGTCAGCAGTAAGTAAACTGAACTTCTCACCTGCATCATCTACTAGCTCATCGTCGGCCAAACAACAAGGACGCACTGTGCCAATTGGGCTGGCTTCAAGGCTGACCCAAGGTAGTACACAGAATTTATCGTGTGGAATATTCATTTTAATGCCTTTAATTCTGGAATAATATCCAAGATGTTTTCTTTTCTAATACCATCCAATTGGTCAGTTGTACTCCAAAACTTAGGAATCAAGTGTGTGTTGTCTGTGCTCATCATGTAGTTGATTGCTGACTCAAAGCCCACTGTGGCTCTGTGCAAGGGATCTTGCGGACGCAACCACTCCAGGTGTTTTTCAAACTTTTGTTTGATCTCCTGTTTGTAAGCAGGCGGGGCGATGTCCAGTCTATATTGCACAGGATCCTGCAAGATATTTACATTTAGATCCTGCGGCTTCAGTAGACCTTTTTCCACCCATTCTCTATGAAAGTCTGGCAAGTGCATGGCGTTCATAATACTGAGTGTAGGGCTAATATAAAAGTCTACACCAGGACAGATACGCAACATATCTCTGCGGTTTTGTTCTACTACAGCCCAGTCTGTACCCTTGCGTATGTATTCCCCACGTTCATAACTAGCATCTAAACTGGCACCTACTGCTACACTATCAAATTGTTTCCAGTATTCAAACACACTATTGCCCTTTAGGTCTGTGTGTGTGAAGTTTGTGTTGTATATGAGTCGTACATCAAATCGACCTCTTCGAACCAATTCGTCAAGTATATGATAATGTTCTTCCATTAACAATGGCTCACCGCCGGCAAAATAGATCTGTTCAACATAGTCCAAATGAGGCATGAGTTGTTCCCACATGTCTGTTTCTGTACGGCCTGCGTAGATCAGCGGTTTGTTGAACTTTTTCCAGTCGCCACCGGCTATTTTGGCTTGATCTTGATACCACTGGCTACTAAAAATATGCCCGCAACTGCGGCATTTTAAATTGCACAAGTTACTGAAACGAATATCCCAGTATGTCATTTGGAATTTATCGAATGTGCCATCGTCCTGAGTGTTATGCACACGGGCAATTTGATGTCCGTGATGTTTGTTGGCGCTTTGACGGCCACTAAAGAATCCAGAATCTTCTTGTTCGTGACATTTACGGCAGGTTTCATTTGGGGTGTTATTCAACATGTCTTGACGCAGGCGTTTCATTCGAGTACCATTCCATATGTCAGACAAAGTTTCGTGTTTGGTATTGCCATATACTGGACTATGGGTAGCATGACAACAGGGATATGCTTCACCAGTGGGCCAGGCATGCATGTGAATCCAGGGATAGATACAGAAGTTCTTGCTCTCGCTTAATAAGAAACGATCATGTTCACTAACGTCATTTAGACTGATTTTAATGGGATTGGCTGATCCATATTGGTACTGCTCTTTACGACTGTAAGGGTGCCGTTCCAGGGTAATTTTATCAAACTCTCCTGAACATTGTTCAAATCTCACTGGCACAGGATCAGTGCTTTGTGAATTAATATACGCAACTTCTGTGGCAATGTCGGGATTGGTACTCAGTACCAATGCAAAATAATTGCTGATGTCTACCTCATTTAATGAGACCTGTATGTTCTTTAACACAATGCCCACAGGGTCAGAGTTTTTGACATAATAATCGTGTGTGTGTAAAAAAATAATGCGTTGATTTTCTGTGTAGGACTGTTGGTACAAGGACTCGCATGCGTTGCGCAGCCATTTTGCACTGGTTTCGTAGTTGTCAGTCCATTGATCAAGATCAACAATACCAACAATGTCGTACTGTGCTTGTAGGTGTTGTAGATTCATAGGGAGTTGTACCATTCTTTTAATTCAGGAAATGCTATGCCAAAGTGTTTTGATCTGCGATGATCGTACTGCGTATGAAATTGTTTAAAATCATTTAGTAGTTTGGGCATGTCAAATGCGTCAGAGTGAGGAGTTTTTACTACATCTAAATAATCTATTAGACGTTGTGTGTGATTGATTTCGTGTTCTTGCATCAATGGATTGGCAATATTATGAGCTAGCCACTGTGCCAATACTTGATTGAAGCGTGTGCGTAATACATCAGACAGTACTAGAGCACTCTGAAAGCTGGGAAAGCGCAGAATGTTCAGTGTAAAATTAACACGCTCACGACCGTACTGGTGTTTCCATGCTAGTAATTGATTCAGATGATCTGTCAGTGTGGTCAGGCACAAGGCATTAATGGTGCACATGCAATGCACTGTGATTCCTGCGTTTAATAGCTTGGTCACATTGGCTTGCCAAGCCGAGTAATCAAGTCCATCGCGAATGTATTCGGCTGCTGTACCAGTGGCTTCCATTGAAGTGTATATTTCTACCTGCATGCCTTGAATGCTGAGTAACAGTCGATCTACATCTACATCTGCACCTAGATTTGAATTGATTGCCAGACGTGTGGTGCTTTTGCCTTGATTGGTTCGGAACCAATCAATCAGCTTCCAGGTATGTCCTGACATCAAGGGCTCACCCCCGGTGATTCTTAGTTCTTGAAGTGTCTTGTGTAGGTCAGTTTCCCACCACTCAAAAAATGCTGTGATGTAGGGATTGGTGTCATTGAATCCATACAATTGAGCACTGTCGTGAGTGTGGGTAAAGTGATTGCGACCGTCTGATTCTAGTTTAAGATACGGTCCATTTTTTCGTATGTCATTTACCCAAGTTGAACTAAACGCAGGATTGCAGTAGCTACAGGCAAATTGACAGGTTCTATCGAATGCAATTTCCAATGTGCGCAGATTAACGTCATGATGCACAGGAGTAGAAAATGCTTCATCCAATGATTCTATAGGATATATTTTACTTTTATACACACGGTCGCTCACAGCATCACGACCCATGTCTTCAATCTTCCAGCAGTATTCACAACCTGCTGGGCGTTCGCCTGCAATCATTTTTGCACGATCATCACGTTTTTGTTTTGTGTTGTGCAAGGCAGCAGGATTAATAATTACTTCTTTTTCTGTCACGTGATGTGCTGGAGGATGGTGACAACTTGTGGTTTGTCCTGAGCCCAGCCATATGGTAGCATTGTACCACTTGGCGGCACAAAAGCTAGCTGACTTGGTGTCAAGATGTTGTTGACGGAATTCTAGATCGTTCATTTAAAAATTGCTCTAATTGTTGGGAGAGCAGGGTACGCTGTTTGCGATTGTACTCCACAAGATGTTGTTGATTGTATTTACAGATGTCACGTGAGGCCTCCCAGAAATGTTCAGCACCACCACAACTGATCGACTGCACTGTTTCTATTATACGCTCGATCCTGGCCCTTGGGCAATCAATTTGGTCGTAGCGTTCATCTATTATGCTATCAAACGTCTGAAATCCTGCGTTGCGCAAGTCTCGAAGATAACCTGCGTTGGCAGCAACCACAAATGGATGTGCCATTAAAATGGGCTTGTAGATCTTTTCTGTGCGGAATGAATGTGGGTAATCAAATATGGTTTCTGTCACCAAACTGTACCAGGTGTCAGTGTAGCAACGTGGGTTGACTATGGCATCGCCCCAGGTGTTGTTGAACAGTTGGTGCTTGACAAAGCCCGTGGAACTCACAGTGTTCAATTGCGACACCGCACGTTCAATTTCATATTTGGAAGGCAGTAACCTTATGGGTTCCTGTTTGTCAGGCTCGAGCTTGGACGTAAATTCCATTTCTACATGACTGCCTAGATTGGTCCATAGTGCATGATTCAATAGATTATTCTTTCTTAGGCCATCTATTAACACTTTGCGATGCGGGCGCAGTCGACCGTTTAAGAAAAGAAATTCATAGGGTCTAGGTTCTTTATAGTCTAGTGCCGCCTGTAGCTGTGCGTGTTTGTTTTCTGTGTATTCTACTATGTTGGTAAAGTAGCAGTCTGTACTCATCTGGTTCCATCCAGACTCTAGATCGCCTGATGTCAACAGCAAGATGCGTCCGTCACGCACATGCGGTTCTATACGCAGGCGTCGGAGTTGTAGCAGTATAGTTTCAGAACCTTCTGCAGGATTACAAAACACAATGCGTCCAGGGTATTGTGTGGCCAAATCTGTTATCACTTGCCAATTGTCTTTTAACACAACCCTGCCCACAATGTATACGCAAGCAGGATCAAAGTCAACATCTGCCCAGGACCAGAACTCTCCGTCAGCATAGGGATCCAGCAAGTCTACTACTTCTGCCCATTCATCTATAATAATCTTATGCTGTCCTAGCATGGTACTCGCATTCTGCCCACCAGGCTCGCATTTCAGGAAAGGACCGTAAAAAGTCTGTGCCACGTCTTCGATCGTGTTCACTAAAGAAACGATAGAAGTCTGCCTTTGCTGTGTTATTATCTTGTGATTGTCCTTCACGCATCCAGGCAATGTCACGTTCTAGCCGTTGTACTTCATAATCTTTAAAACCGTGTAAGGGATTGGCATCTGTGATCAAGTTAGCCAGCATGTAGTCTTTGGCATGTTCCAGTTGTGCCACGTAGCTTTCAGGCAAGATTTGCAAGCTCTGCCATGCAGGTTCACGTAGCACAGGAGTATCAAACCACACACGTTGATATGTAGAGCTGTGCGTGTTACGTAGGTTTAGTATCCATTCCAACATGGGTTGTATGCCTGTCACGCTCAAATTGTTCATTGTGATAATAAACGTTAGGCTGTTACGAGTAGGAACTTCGGTTAGAAAACGTTCAACATTGCGACTCATGCGAGCATAGTCTAGACCATGGCGTAGGTATTCTGCTTGGGTAGCAATGCCCGAATCCAGGCTAACGTATTGCATAAAGTGTTCTATGTTGGGTGTACATAGTTTTTTAGCGTAGCCCATGTACTTTTCAAACAACACATCCTCTACTGAAAAGTTACTTGTTACATTCAAATGCAGTCGGGGACTAGGATGCTCTAACACATAATCAAACACTCTGTAGGTGTTCCGGTCCATCAAGGGTTCGCCACCGGTCATGCGGAAATGTTCCAGTTGCGGATACAGGGTAGGCCACCATTCCCAAAACGCATCCACATAAGGATTGGCTTCACGTGAGGGTATGGGTCTACGATTGCCCACAAAGTGTTCAGGCGCATTGTGCGGTTTTGATGTGGGGTATGCTCCCAGTCGTTCTATTTCGTCCTGCCAACTGGAACTAAACTGTGGCGAGCAATAGCTACACTTTAGATTGCAAGCATGGTTGAAGTTGACTTCTACGTAGGAGGGCACAACATCATCTTCTGTTCCTGTAGAGTTTTTAATGCGCTCTAGATCCACAGCCGCCCAAGGTTCACCAGAACGATAATGTCTATCGCTTAGTTTATCCAGGCTTTCCATGTTCCAGCAGTACTGACATTCCCCAGGCTTTTGACCCTGTATCATCATCACACGTTGTGCCTTCTTGTGCTCTGTGTTGTGCAGGCCGCCTGTGCGTGAGAGATCGTCTGCAGTGATCTGATGCAGTGGTGGATGATAACATGAGTTGTTTAGGCCGGTGGGCAAGTGAAAACTAACTTGTTTCCATTTGGCCAGGCAAAGCGCAGAGCCAAGATCCTGTTTCATTTGCTCCGCACTGCTCATAAAGCGGCTTTGATCGCCTTTATTGGTATTCGTCAAACTTGTGAACTCCCTTTAATACATATTCTTTAAAAGGCAAAACATCAAATAGATTTTCATTGCGCACTTTATCCAGGAGCATTATTTCTACCAGTGTACCGTTAAATGTGTGTCCCAGATTGTTGTTTGTGACCAACTCTCTCATGCGATCAATAGTGCCATTATGAATCCACCCAAGTCTTTGAGCATTGTCTAACTGTTCCATTGCCAGCGGTTTTAACCCACTGGGAATAGCATTCAATACAAAGGCATGCGGGCCTGCAAGTATAAAAGGATCGCATGGTACTTTGTGATCATGTGCAAACTTAATTAAATCGGCAAAAAACCATATGTTCAGAAGGCTCATGGTAGGACTTATATTCAAAGAGATGTGCGTGTGAGTTTGACCGATTGTGTGTAGAGTTTTGAAATTTTGCAGTATCTCTGCCCAGTTAGATCCAGAACGAATATAGTTTATTTCTGGTCCGGCAGCATCTAAACTGCAGTTTATTTGAACTTGTTTAAACTGTTTCCAAATAGACACAATGTCTTTGTCTTTGTACTTCAGCGTGGTCAAGTTGGTATTGTACATTAGTCGTATGTTTTTTGCACGTCCAGACTCAATTAGTTGCTCTAGTATGTCCCAGTGATCCTTGGAAATCAATGGCTCGCCGCCTGTGAAATACATCCAATGCAAGTCGTCTGTCAGCAAGTAAGGCAAGTGTGCTTGTATGTCTTGCTTTCTAATAGAATCACTGTACTCCAGCTCGTCTCCCCATTTACTACTATAATGAGGACCGCATGACCTACATTTTAAATTACACAGATTGGTATTGCGTATATCCACGTATTGTAGTCCAGGTGCCGTGGTTCGATGTTGTTCAAACATGGTTCTATAACTGCGACCACTATGTATTTCTGATTGTGCGCACACTGCACAAGCTGATGGTGGGCTGCCGTCTTCTTGATACAGGTCTTTAAATCTATTGGGATTTGTTAATTCAGATATTGGTTTTAGATAACTGCTGTCTATTAAACAACAAGGTCCTATCTTTCCGTTGGGAAATATAGTTACTCCATTATCAATGGCTGCACATTTCCAATCAGACATTACCAACCTTCTAGCTTGCGAATTACATCAATCTCACGTGTCATTGCACCTTGATTGTGCCAGTTGCTACGATAGTGACGTTTAAAGAAAGCACTTTGTTCGCTTTCCATTATGGCCATGGGCAAGTCCAACTGTGTGCCCAGTTCAGGCCCCAGTTGATTGCTGATCATTCGGGGTTGACTGTCTTTTACAGTTTCCCACAGTTCTGCCAGTGCATCAAAGCTCTGCACTGCACGATGATCCCAGCCAGTGAGCATGGTCATGTATGTGCCCTGTCGTGCGCCCATGATGGCCCACTCTCCGTATTCTACATCTGTGCCCACATTGTGCCAGATGGTCAAGTTCTCTAGATTCTTTCGATGGGCTTGTTCTTTGAAGTCTTCTACTGTGGGTCGGGCACCTTTGTTCAGGCACATCTTTACACCTTCACGAAAGCCGGCACGCCAGGCATGAAACGCATCGCCATTGGGATAGGTTGTGGAGTAGCAGTCATACATGGGCCAGTATAGCGGATCAAAGCAAAACTCTACTTCAGTTTCTGTGCGCCCATCTGTGGCTTCGTGTGTGCGCATGCGGTTTACAAACTCACGTGTCCATGAACTCAGACCGCCATTGCCGTACATGAGTCCATTGATGTGATTACGTGCTCTCCAACGAAACACAGCTTGTTCATATTCAGCTGTAGGGAAAGTTAACGTTTTGTTAAAGAACTCTGGATCCGGCATGTTGTCACCGTCAATGAGAATAAAACGTTCTGTTTCACTTGCGGCTGCGGCTGCTTTGTGTGCGGCATCTGATCCTTTGACACCGTCCACACGCTTGGCCCAGGGCACCATGTTGCGTATTTTTACCCAGAATTCTTCTTTCTCAGGTTCATCATAAGTCAAGTAAATGCAGTCTAAGTCTGCTACATCAATTTGGTTTAAGGCCATGTCTTTGTTTGCTCCATCTTTGG
>Ga0315903_10003744_pt1 | contig 20805 bp, 18 predicted proteins | sample LakEriMetagenome_7_FD_203524 | JGI IMG/M metagenome (GOLD analysis project Ga0315903, IMG submission 203524) | Freshwater fungal communities from buoy surface, Lake Erie, Ohio, United States - Buoy 2 MA119 | ecosystem: Environmental > Aquatic > Freshwater > Lake | place: USA: Lake Erie, Ohio... | reverse complement strand
TATTTTTTATGTTCCATTTTTTTTTGCTGGCTACTCTCCTTCTTCTTTCATATATACAGAAAAACCCCACTTAACGGTGGGGTTCTTCATTTAAAAAAAAAACAACAGAGAGCTTACTCTTCTCTCCATTTACTGTAACATATGGCAAGTGCTTGTTCTTGGTCGTATTCACCACCAATTTCACCCATACATCTTGATATAAATTCTGATTCAATTTCATCACCACTTGGAGATGGGACAGGGAAACCTTCTTTTACTTTTTCTGCTTTAATTGGAACACAGTTTGGAACTGTCTTACCATCCAACTCTTTTGTACCAATTGGTTCATAACCTTCCCAACAACTATCTTCCAATGCAAAATTCATTGGGGTTGGTCTTCCTAACTTCAGGTCCAACATAATCTGTTGTGCCATCAATAATCTTTCTTTCTCGTTCATAAGTTTTCGTATTTTTTTGTTTTTGACTTTAACGTTTTATTTTCTCTCATAAGGTCATCCACACGATTTTCAAGTTTAACAATTTCTTTCGTTAACTCTTCAATCTTCTTGGACATATCCTCAATGATTGTATTGTATACTCTAATTGACTTCTCAAGGTTATCTAACCTATCTGATTCAATCGACACTTTATTTTTCTTATACCCGAAGATATAACCCACAAGACCACTAAAAAAAATGGTTATTATTGAATAAATTAATTCTTTCATCTTCTATTGTTTAATTGCTCAACTTGCGTTGCCCAACGACAGTTATTTGGTTCATAGTTTCCATTTACATTTATTCTATCAATACTATGTTGTGGTGTTGGTTTTCTTCCCATATCAGCAAGAAAGTTTTCAAATGAATTTAACCACCTATCACAAACTGTAATACCTCTACCACCATACATATGATATCTTTGACTATTTGAATTGTAACATCTTGTTTTCATATAAATCCAAGTTCTATATTCTTTAGTATAAGATTCTAAATGTTTTTTATTATTAAAAACTTTTTTATGTAAACATCCACAAGATTTTGTTTTATTACTTTTTAATGCATTTAATTGAACTTTTTTAAAAGTACCACAATCACATTTACATAAAACATATCTTTGTTTGATTCTACCAAATATTTTTGATTCAACTTCTTCAATAATTGTTAATTTACCAAATTTTTCCATACCTCAAAGATACTAAATTTTACCAACAATCCTCACATCCTCTATCGTAATGAGCTCTGTCCGAATAAGAGTTTATGTTACGAGCGATTCTTTCCTTACTGTATCCGTAACGAGTTGTATTGTTAAGAACGATTGGAGTATTGTACTTACTTGATTTGTCCGGTAGCATACCGTCAAGTTGGTTATAGTTAAGATAGTCAGGGAATTTGTTCTGACCACGTCCTGTTATCAAATAATCTAACAATCTCATCTTATAAAAATCTGCTCTCTGTTGTTGAATTCCTCTAAGATATTTTAATGTTTCAATGTCCACGGCATTAGCGCTTTCCATCTGGCCGTCCACAATACCGCGATTCATAGTGCGATAATGTAAATGAGGAATCATACTCCAATATGCGACTTGAATCAAATAAGGGGATATATATTCGTTTACAAGGGTTAACTCATCAGCGTTGAAGGTATTACCCGTCAAACTGATTTGAGCTAACAGGTGGTCATAAAACTTACCTCCAAGCAATGGTTGAAGTTGGATATCCTGTGCGATTCCAATCTCAGCTCTGATAGCGTCAATATCAACGTTCTTGTTGATGTTGGTAAACGCTTTTAATTTATTCTCTGATATTAATAATTTGGTTGCCGACATATGATTACTGTTGTACTGGTGTGATTGGTTTATCTTCAACGATTGGTTTTTCAACAACATCTCCCACCTCAAAAATTGATAGAGGTTTGATTTCAAATGTAGTTGGTGTTTGGAATTTCATTGATACAAGTTTATTGAAACAAGGTAACATAGCATTTTGATATGGCATAATTACTGTTTTTCTGAAGTATTCTGTGTGTTCAACAATCTCATTTGCCGCTCCTAATCTACCCGCTGTGGCAATGCCAAATAGTTCAAGTGATGATACTCTATGGGCGGAAGCAATTGAACGGATTATATCCTCGTAAATTGCTTGATAATAACCATCATTTGCTGAAGGTTGAATCTGAGTTACCTTTGGAGATAATTCAGCACTTTCTGAGAAAGAAATGATTGGTCTACCTGCGTTATTAACACTTGAATATTGTTCTTCCAACGCTCTTGTAATTAAACGTTGTTCTTCCTCGCCAGGAACCCCATTAACGAAGTCAATCCATAGTGATGGTAACATACCATTCTGAAGGTTTCTTGCGTGGAATTCTTTGATGTTTACGTCAATCTCAATACTCGCAAGACCACCTGAATAGTCGGGGTGTGGATAATAAGAAAGATTCGGAGAATAATCCTTATAATAATAAATTTGAGATGGATTATCAGCATCTTGAGCAAACGAAGGGAATTCTTCAGGAATGTACTTTCTTGGATATGCCCAATCGTGTGAATAATAGTAACTATCAACTTCGTCAGTTTCAGGGTTAATTTTACCACTTCTAAGTTTTGTGAAATCAATGTGATAAATTTCTGCAATTGATTGTCTGTCTCTGCTCCATACCACATTCAACGCAAACCCACCAAATAAAACATAATCCAATGCACATTTCTTAAATACATCATATACGTTTTCTTTGTTATTGATTAGGTTAACCGTTGCCATTGGGTTATTGAGAGATACTAAACCATCACCAACAATCTGATGTTGTTTGGCGGTTATAATTGCTTTGTGTATCGCACTGTTATTATATCGTGATACCAAATAAATTGGCATTAAATTGTCTTCTCCATAATATACCCAAGGTTGTTTTTGTAAAACCTCTGAGAAGATTGGTAAAAAGGGTTGTTGTGTGAAGTTAACCCTTGCTAATTCGTATTTCTTTTTATTCTCCATTAGTCAATGTATATATAACTTTCGTTGTCTTCGTTATTTGAAATGTATTCAATGTACGAGTTATCTTCTGATGTTCCATCTAATCTTGCTAATCCTGTAAATACCAAATTGGTACCGTTACCAAATATTTGTAATTGATATTGTCCCTCATAGATTAATGCTCCGTTACCTGTAAGATTTATTATAATCTCACAGTATCTATCATTCTCACCGAACTGTGCGGGATTTGATGTATTAACAGTATATGACCTTGTGTTTTGCGACAAAGTATGGGTAAAGGTTAATGTATAACCCGTAAAGTCGACCCTTGAATTGTTATTGATATTCAACACCAATTCATTTTGTTGATTGTTATTAAGTATAATCATAATTATCCCGTATATAATTAAATATAAAAATTCTTAAATTGAAATGGTACGTAATAAAAAAGGGGACCGAAGTCCCCTATTCCAACTTTCAACAGTTGTAGTTTGGTATTATCCAACAAAGGTATTACCTGAGAACACAGTAGCAAGTGTACCTGAGATTACTCTCGCCGGTACAGGTTCTTGTCCTGTGAATGTCAATGTGAAACCATTCTTATCACCCAATGCAGTACCAGTTCCGGCGTTACCACCTGACAAGTACATACCATTTGTTTGACCCAATAGATACTGAGTATCGTTTTGGTCAATTGCTATGATAAAGATTTCATCGTTTTGTGAAAGGATTTTTAGTGCGTTTCTTTTGTCCGCATCATATTTGTAGAAACTTGCGTTCACCACTTGCTCAAAGAAAATGGTTCCGTTCTCGAAAGATTTCTGTACGTTTTGAGTTAAGTCAGAAGTATTTCTCTTCAACTCAAATGCGTAGAAACTTCCTGAACCACCGGTAGCACCTGTAATGGCATCATCGACATTGTATGCGACAGTACCAAAAGTTGCACCTGTTGAACCACCAAGAACGTATAGTTTTTTAAGACCACCAATACTATCGGAACAACCTAACGCGATACCTTCAGAAATAAAACAACTCATATTTTTATATTTTTTTTAATTTTTGTTTATTTTTATAAGGGGGAGGTTTTCCCTCCCCCATAAGGTTTGGTTAGATTATAGACCGTTTACAGCGAAGTATGCAGTAGAACCGAACTTAGCGATTTGTGCACCGTAGTTGTAGTTAGCTGCCAATCTGATTTCTTGGTTATCTCTTGAGAACCACATATCCAACTTCTCGTTAGAAAGTAAGTCGAAACCAACGAACATATACTTAGCAGGTCCGATAGAAACATAGTTATCAGTAATACCGATTGTAGGTACAACTTTAACGTTAGTGTTCGGATGGATAGCGTACATATTCATTTCAGAACCGATAGCTTGTGAACCACCAATGTAATTTTGGAAGTAGTTAGCTGCGGTTAACGCTTGTACATACTTACGGAAAGCTGGTACAGAACAGAAAACAACTAAATCGTCGAACGCTTGAGCGTCGTCAGCAAGAGCGTTTACAAGTTTGTCAACTTCCCAAATTGGGTTACCGTTAGTACCGTAAGCGATTGATGGGTTCCAAGCAGTACCTGATACAGATACAGCTACACCAGTTTGACCTGAAGCGATAATAGTTTTGAAACCATCGAAACAGTCACCACCTGATACGGTAGCATTCCACAATTTAGATTCAATTCTTTGCTGAATTTGCTTAGATTTAAGGTCACCAATCATAGTTTCCATTGGTACAGCTTCTTCCAACATACCAGGTTGTAACAACATTGACTGGTAAGTGTCATAAAGTGCGATAGGACACAATGATTCGTTAATTTTTTCAGGACAAGTTGTGATGTCTCTTTGTGTCCAAGTAGTTGTACCACTTGCAGACCATCCACAAGCACCATCTTGGAAAGATGGAGCTGAGTCCAATAAGTTAAGAGCTTGGGTACCTTTGATACCTAAACGTACAGTTACATTTTGAGGAGTTGTAGCACCAAGTAATGCTTTTGACAATACTGCTCCACCAACTTGGTCGGTGAAACCAGTGATTGAAGATACTACGTAGCTAAACTCACTTCTAGTTAATGCTTTTTTCATTTTAATTCTTTTTTAGTTTTAATTTTTAATTATTCACCTCTAAGGGCCATAATCGTTTTAATTCTTGCATCCAATAAGGATTCAGGTTTATCTTTTCCGAATAATTCGGTTTTACCAGTTTTAATTTTAGAAGTGGCTGGTTCCTTCTTAAAGTTTTCGAAATCGTTTGATACAGCTTCCATCTTCTCTTCCATCTTTTTCATCTTGTCAGAGATTTTCTCCATCATATCTTTCAACAATGCATAGAGTTCAGCTACGTCAACTTTTTCTTCAACCTTTTCCTTGATTTCGTCAATCACAGGAGTTTCGTCTTCGGCTTTCACCTCAACCTCTACTTCGGGTCCTTCCTCAACTTCAGGAGCTTCAATCTTAGCGATAACACCTTCTTTGGTTTCCACTTTTGAACCATCTTCTAGTTCGTGAACACCATCGGGGGCCGGTAGCTCCCCTTCTTCTGTTACCACTACTACCTTCGCGCCTTCAACTGCAGATTCACCTTCGATTTTGATTGCGGTTCCGTCCTTCAACTTTGCGTCCAAAAACTTCTCTTCAACAGTTTCAGAATAGAATCCGAATCTTTTCATCAAGTTTTTGATTTCGCTAATTGCGGTTTTTTCGTTTGACATAATAGTTTTTTTTATTGGTTTATTTATTACCTCTTAATAATATATATGAATTTATATTAATTTTACCAGAGGTTATTATTTATACTTTTTAAGTATCTGTGCAACTTGAGATAAGAATTCTCTTTCGATTGAGAACTGTCTGATTTCTTCAAAGTATCCACTTACAGAGAATCCATTCAATTCACCACTTTTAACCTTATCCCATACCTCATCGTTTCTAACTTTCATTGATACAAACCAAGTTCCGACAGGTAAATCCTCATAACCGTACTTGTTTGATTTATCTTGAGAATCTTCTTTAATCCAAGATTCAACAACATAAACATCCTTTGCTGCTTCACCATTGTGATTGGTATCGTTATTATCGATGTATTTGTATCTCATATATTTCTCAGCAATCATTTTGATTGTGTCAGAACTGAAATACACATAGTAAGGTTTACCACTGGCATCTTTCCTGAATATCTTTAAATCAGGAATCATTGCTGGTCCAACCACAATTCTTTTCTCATCATCCGTTTGGAACTTCTGTGATGACATCTTTTCCTTTTCGATTTGGTCAAGTTTCTTTTGTGCCCATTCAATACCCTCAGTTCCACCCCAAGCATCCCACATTAATCCACCACAACCTTCTTCGTAGGGTACATCTTTGTTTTGACGGTGACGTTCAAATGACGCCATTCTTGAGATTGTTTCCTCTGAGATGTTTTCGCCACCACACAATTGGATTGCTCTCATTTTTCCAACGGGAGTTCCACAATCACCCCAACCATTCTCCTCAGCAAATTTGATTGCTCTACAAGCATTGTTTTTTGCCGCATCGGGGTAATCATTATATGATTCAAATTCCTCTGATTTCTTTTTCTTCTTTCTTGGAACCTCATCAACAAATGGGGGTAATGTATTATCATATCCCAAATCTTCAGGATGTTTCTCACACGGCATATAGTATGTTTTATCACCAATCATATGTTCGTGTGAACCTGTACAACCATAAATTACAGCCATTGCTTCGGCTGATTCCTTATCTTCAAATAATGGATAACTGAATTTCTCTTTTGATAATCCCAAGTTTCTTGCTGTACTTGGTGCCGCTCTACCTTCTTGTACCGCAACCAATGTTGGATTGGTAATGGTTGAAGGTTGTGGATAACCTATGATATCCGTTTCTGTCACCAATGAACTTAGAGGGAAATCACCTTCCAATGCTTTGTTCTTATTAACTGACGCTTTGTTTACAATATCACCTGTTTTCTTATAACGAATCTTTGCCCATATGTGACGACAGTTATAACCACCTCTCCATACGATTGCTGGTGAACCAAAATCATTAACCAATGAATCCATTTCCTCAACTCTCCATACGTAGTTCTTGTTGATTAAATCTTTACAGAAATCTCTTGTGGTATCAATTATAGCACGTTCCTTAATCTCAGGACGTAACATATACTTATAACGGATTCTATACAGGGATTCGTCCCATTCACTATCGTTATTTGGGTTGGTGGCAAATCCCTCTTTACCGAAGTAATAAACATCATCTATCTCCCAACCATTATCTAATAGTTCTGTTTCATCTTGAGCAATTGCTGCAAGTTTCTCAAAGTAGATTTGGTCCTCACCTTCGGGGATGTGGAATTCTTCTTTTTCTTTGTTAAATGCAATCCAATTAACTTCTATTGCTGGTTCATCAACAAGAGAGATACTATCAATACCTGATAATTCATCCTCTTCGTCGATTCTAAGTTCAAATATTCTTTCCATACTAATAAATATATATTTTAACGTCTTCCACCTTGCCCACGATAATTTCTTTCCTTTTTATCGTGTTTATTGAATGATTTCTTACGTTTACCGGTTTTCTTCTTACCGAAGGTTATTTTAACTGAGTTTCCTACGTTCTTTTTAGTTGCCATATTACAGGGTTGATAAATCTTTTAATCTTGCTTGACGTTGTTGCATTGTAGTTAATTCATTCTCAACAACATATGTCTTAGTTATTATTGCATTTTGTTGCTGTGCTGGATTTGTTGTTAATGGATTATCAGGTAATGTAACCATTGCATTCCTATTGAATGATGTTCCACCACCCATTTGATTCATTGCGGATAATAACGGTGCAAACATTGTAACTGCTCCACGTGTCATTATGGCTTCACCAGCTTCTGCTTCAATTATGGTTCCACCTTGTGCGTGTCTTCTTCCTCCAATTAAACCACCATCAGCATAGTTTCTACCCAAATTTTCTCCTCCTCCACCACCTGCGGCACCTTCAAATTTCGTTTTCTTAATATTGGCAATCTGAACACCTGTGGTAATACCTAATGCTAACGCATTTGCTCCTTTTACAATCCAATCAAAAGGTGATGGTAAAGTAGATGGTTGAGTTAGAATTTGTATAATACCCGATGCTGCCGACATTAATGCGGTTGCTATTTGTAATTTTTTACGTTGTTCAAACGCTTTTTTACTTGTCTTAGCTTCCTCATCATATGAAGCGGCAACCGCACTTAAAACACCCGTAATTGCATTAATAGTTTGTGATGCAACTTCACCAATGGCTTGAATCTCTTGTTGTTTTAAATTCTTCTTTTGTTGTTGATATCTTGCTTCAATTTCTAATAACAACTGAGCATTTCCTGCTGCATTCTGTCTTTCAATCTCGTAACCTTTTTCAAGTAACGCTCTTTGGTTTTCAAAATACGCTTGAGTACCCTTGGTTAATGTATCATTTCTTGTTTGAAGAATTTGTAATTCAGTACTTAATTTTTTTAATTCATCATCCTTCTCTTTTTGCTTGGCATCATCTTTAATTTTCTTGATGTCGGCTTCTGCCGCTGCTGTAAGATTTTTTCTAATCTCAGCTTTCTCTTCTTCAGATTTTTTGATGAATTCTTTGTCCTCTTCTAATTCTCTTAAATCTCTTACTTTCTGTTCTTCTCTCTGTGCAAGAGCTCTGGCTGTTTCGTCAGCAATTGCGGCAAGTTGTATATCCTTAACCTTATCGTTAAATTCTTTTTCAGCATTTAATTGGTCTTCGGTTAATTTAACAATTTCACCACTTCTTTCTGTCTTATCTTCTAGATAATCCTTTTCAAGATTATTTCTTTCAACTATTAATGCTTTATATTCTTTAGAATCTTTTTTCTCTAATTTTAATAAATCATTAATTCTCTTTAATTCACGTTGATAATCTTGGTCTTTTTGTACTTGTTCTGTATGTAGATTCTGTAATTCATCATCTGTAGTTTGTGCTTTAGCTCTTGCTAATTCAACCTCAGATTGTTTTACAGATTCATTAATATTAATTTCATCTTGAGCGGCTTGTTTTCTTGCTGCTGCAAGTTCCTTTGCTTTCTGTGCGGCTTCTTCCGCTTTTTGTTTTCTTTCTTCTTCTCTTTTCTTTGCTTCCTCTTGTCTTTCTTTTTCTTTCTCCGCCGCTTCTTTTGCTACCGTATCAATCTCACTGGTAACTCTTTTGATGTCTTTACTTGAAACACCCATTGATTCAACCAACCAACTAAATCCATCAGCAACATAACTAATTACATTTGCTAGTGTTTCAAAGATTGGTACAGCAACTTTTTCAATTAATGCAAGTAATGGTCCAAGTAACTTTGAGAATGCAGAAGATACTTTATTTAAAGTTTCCTGACCTTTAGATGTTTTAGATAAAGATTCTTGGAAGAATTTAAATATACCAACAAGTGCGGTAATTGTAGCCAAAATTGGGTTGGCAACAAGTACTTTAAACGCTTTATCAACACCTTGAATTGATTGACCAACCATACCAGCAATACCCGGCATTGTTGCCAATGCATCCTCAAATTTCATTGATTTTAGTGTGGCAATTTCTAATTGGTCACTATAATCATCAATTTGTTTTTTAGCTTTCGCCATTCCCGCCATATCACCCTTAGATTCGGCTTCTTGGAATGCAACGGTTGCTTGACGAACCTGAACACGAAGTGATTTAAATTTACCTTCGGTTTCATTTAAAATCTCTTTTGTTTGTTGAAAAGCTTTATCCGCGTTCTTTAGTTCTTTGTTAAGATTTTTGTATTCTTCAGAACCAATTGGAAGTGAGTTAATTTTTTTAGTGGTATCCTGATAAACTTTCTGAAAATCTTTAACAGAAGTTTTAGCCAAATCTATCTCCTTACCGTCAACCTTTATTATAAAATTTAATTCTTTTAGCGCCATAATATATTAGTTTAACAACTGTAAGGTGGGATGGTTATTGATGGGTCAGAACAAGCTGTTATACAAGCTCCACAAACATTTGCTCCACTTGCGAAATAGAATCCATTACTACAAGCATTGAAGTTACTTGTGGTTTGTCCCGCCAAAATATCAATCACAAAGAATCTTGTGTATGATGCTCCTGAGAATGGTCCTGAACAAGTTGATGGTGGTAATTCATAGTAAACTGTTACATCAAATGATGTATCTACAGCAACCGGTGTGTTTACCGATACATATGCTCCCATATGGTCATCAACTGTACCACCAATACACGGTTCCATATAACCAAATACACTGGTCACATAAATTCCTTGACTTGGAGTAAGTGTTGGAGTTCTTGTTAAAGTAGGAGTTAATGTAGGTGTTGCAGTTTGTGTTGGTGTAGGTGTAGGTGTTGCCGTACAAGGTGTACCATTGTAAGTATACGCTGTTGAATAAGAACTTGCTCCACAAGCACCAAGTGTTTGAACTCTTACATAGTAAGGTGTAGTATATCCTGATGGGACAGGTACACTTGTTCTTGTATATGTTGTTCCCGTACCACAACCTGCGGTATTTCCACCTGTCCAAGTAATGTTATCTTGTGAGAACTGAACTGTTGATGCGTAACATCCCGTACATCCTGTAACGGTAAACGTGATATCCACACTATTTAAATCTTCACCCTCTTCAACACAAGTAATAATTGGTGTTGCACACGTACATCCACTTGTAGGTGTAAGTGTCGGTGTTCTTGTAAGAGTAGGTGTAGGAGTTGGTGTAGGTGTTGCGTATGTTTCTGTTGAAGTAATACATACAGGATAGATTGCTCTATGACCAATAAATCTTACCTCAAATACATAATCACCTGTTGAAAAGTTTGCCAAGTTAAAATCAGCCGCTTCTGCTGTATAAGCAACCGAAGCACTAAATGTGGTTCCTGTTAAATTTGACGTTGCTCTATGACCAATTAATCTCCAAGGTTTGTAATAGGTTTTGGATGGTTCCATCATATGTACAGAGAACAAATGAACCAAGTTGTTATCATCAATGAATCTCTCTGCTCCGTTTAAACTGAATGTGAAATTAAATTGAACATTAACGGAAGATAATGTAACGTCACATACAAAATTGGTAACCGTTCCACTAACGGAATTATCGTTGATATCGTGAACAATCTCAATATCATATTCTGAAATGGTATTATTAGGATATACAAAATTTTCCGATATCCTCTCTCTGACATATTTCCTACTCATATTATTAAATATAAATCTCGTTTAAACGTGTTCTTACGGACAGTTATAGGTGGCTAGTATAACACCAGTATTGTCGATTTGGAACGCTCTTGATGGTCCCACACCCAACTCTTTGAATGCTATCCAATTATTATTACCCACAGTTGGTGTACTTGGGTAAGAATCATAAACCACATCACCAATTGTTAATCCTGTTAATGGTTTGGTTGTAATATATCCACGACTTGACAAGTATGTTGAACAAGCTGTTGGACCATCTACTGCATCAGGTATAGTTCTACCTAACATACCAAATGTACTTGGAGTACTTGGAGTTGGAGTTAAGGTAGGTGTTCTTGTCAACGTAGGTGTTGGTGAACCTGGCGTTGCTGTTAATGTCGGTGTTGAGGTAATCGTTGGTGTTGGAGTTGGTGTTGGGAATGGAGGACAATCGTTAATTGTACCGTCAGCATTTAATCTAACGATTCCATTGGCGGTTACTCCGTTATATGTTGTGAATTCACCAACAACCACAATCTTACCATCGAATTGTAATTCAATATCAAATATTCTTTGGAATGAATTAGTGTAACCAACAGTAAATGATGTATCTAAAGTTCCATCAGAATTTAATTTAACTAAATCTACATTTGTTAATGTTGATGTGTCAAATTCCACACCACCAACTATTATACTATTATCAGGATTTAATACCATTGCTCTTACCTGACCATTACTTAAAATTGGTGTAAATGTGTTATCATATCCACCATCAGAATTTAATCTTACAACATTACCTTTAACAATACCATTGAAACTTAAATTAGAACCTCCTCCAAGAATTATTTTTCCATCACTTAATACTAAAATATCATCCACAATATTGGTAATATCACTACCAAGAGTAATAAACGATGTATCAATTGAACCGTCAGAATTTAATTTTAAAATACCACCACCTACGGCTGTACCATTATATGAATCAAATCGGCCACCAATTAATATTTTACCATCAGATAAAACTTCTATTTCACGAACTTGGTGAACTCCAGTAACACTCCACTCAAATCCTGTTCCTATATTAAATGTATTATCAATTGAACCATCAGAATTTAATCTAATTAAACCATTTCTTTGATATGTTACACTATTAACTGTATACGCTGAGAATCCACCACCATATAAAATTTTACCATCGTTTTGTATTGCTATTATTTCATCACTAATCACAGTTGTTATTCCTGTTGTTGAACCGCTATAAAAAGTATTATCGATTGTTCCATTTACATTATGTCTTATTAATGCGGATGGGAAATAACTTACTATTATTTTTCCATCAGATTGAAATTTAAAATCACCAATATAAGTATATGTTATTCCCGTTGGGATTGTTAAAGTAAAACCAGTGTTTAATGCTCCTGTTGAATATAATTTAGCCATATCAGTTTTTGATATGCCATTATAAGTTGTAAATGCACCACTTGTATATATGAAATTACCTTGAATCTCGGCATCAAATACAGATGAATTAAATCCTGTCCCACTATCAAAACAAGAACCAACTGTAACTCTGTATTCAAAGTTGTAAGAATCAGGTACAGTTGATGCAGTAAATGTTACAACTATACTGTTTGAACCATAACTCAACTGTGCTGCGGTTATAAACGTATCAACGATACCGTTGTTACCATTCTCATCATCTGTGGTGTAATCTCTTCTGAAAACGGTTAAATCATAGTAATTCTGACCGTTTGTATATAGTTCAACACTCACAGTATCACCGGTGAATAAATAAGTTGAATAGAACTCAGTTACGTCATCGTATGTACGTTCTCTAAGTTCACCATTAACAATCACTTGGTAGTAATCAATTGGTTCTGTATCAATCTCCTTGTCAAATGACATAATCAACGAACCTCTCATACCTTCTGCTGGTACCGATGCGGTTGGGGTTTGAGTTAATGTAGGAGTTGGAGTTGGTGTTAAATATGTTCCGTGATATGTTGAAGAACCTGTGGTAATTCCATACGCACTTGCTGCAGTATAGAAATCACTACACTCAGCAAATAAATTAAATAGAATACCAGCAGTTCCTGTTGAAAAAATAAATTGTGGCCAACCCCAAACATTTAATGGTCCCTGTGTAGGTAAATTTGTAATTAGATTTGTATATAAAGTATCAGAACTTCTTGGTAAACCACTAGCGTTATATTGTGCTTCAGTAACCTCAAATATAGTATAAGGAACATATTTGTACCCACTTTGGTTATCTCTAACACACGCTGTAAAGGTACTCACACCGGTTGTGTTTCCACTTAATAAAATACCAATATTATAATCATAAAATGTACTATAACCATAACTTGTTCCACTCAACGATGGATTGGTCATATCAGTTTCAAACTTAAATACCACTGATTGATTGTCACAATAGTAGTATTTAAAGTATCTCTTTGGATATGTGTTAACAACATTGTTATATTGTACCAATTCTACCTTTGTTAATTCAGGGTTAGTTAAATCATAATCATTTATCTTGTTCCACGTGAAATATTGTTCTCTAATTTTGATTATATCATTCGGTCTTAGATTATCTATATCAGATAATTTTAGATTGAAATAACCACTTAAAAATCTTGTATCTTTGTCATATAAATTATTTACTCTATTTGAGTAGAATAAATTGTATGCGTCGTTATCTGTGTATACCTCATATGGTGCTACACCTAAATCAACAGGTTGTTCTGAATTAAATAAAACAGAAATAGAATCGTTATTAAGTTTATTTGTATCAGGGTTACCCACCGGCATTGTATGACTTACAATCGGTAAATTGTTTGATTGACGTGGACCTGTACCATCTGATTCACAAACGTAAACCACATTGGTTAGAACACCACCTGAGAATGGTAAGAATTCACCTACGGTATCCAAGAATGGTGAGAAGTTACCAACCCAATAGAATAGTTTTGGTTTAGTTTTAACACCAGTGTATTGCCAGTTTACTTTTTGAGTATCACCACTAGCACTTGATGAAGATGATGACGCATAGTTAATACCAAGTGGTAATTTTACGTTACCATTTGGAGCGGTATCAGGGGTATCCCATTGTCTTAATATTTCTGATGAGAATATGGTATCAATCTTCTTTGTTTGTGATTTAAAATCAGTTGGATTATATACCTTATTTTCACCATATAAACGGTTGTTTTGGTCCTTAAATGTCTTATTACCATAATCACCATCTTCTGTATCTGTTACAATCAATTCTGATTCCACATAATTCAGTGCTGGTTCTACAGTAAATCCTTTATCGTATGATAATTTCTCGGTCCAATCGTGTATCTCTCCTGTACCAATATAATACGTATATGGTTCAACAATAATATTGGTTGGATTATTTGGGTCAGGAACAAAAACTAAATTAAATTTCTTTGCGATAGATGCTAATAAATCTATCTGTTTTAGATTAATATCCATCACCAAACCAAAATCTACCAAATCACCATCTTGATAAACAACTGTTGTATTTGGTGGTTGTGGAAGATATGCTAATGGTGATGCCGATTCCTCAACATTTGAATATATATCGTTTATACCAACAAAGTTTTGATATTCTGCTTGGAAAGGACATCCAAATCCACAATCAACATATTGTTGTGACCAATAAGTTGTTGTTGCTCCTGTTTGTAAAGGTGCAATATTAAGTGGTAGTTGATATATGGTAGGTGGACCAAAACAAGCTTGTTGTTCAATATCTAATGCCAAACCAATTGAATCAGAACATATACAAGGTATACCTGTACCTTTCTTAACAACATATGCGGTTACTGTTGTAATATCATATGGATACCAAGTTGAACAATTAAACTGTTGACCGGCATTAACACTAAATTGTAATACTACTTCAACACCGTCAATTGGTAATACTTGTGGTGCTTGTGTTTGATATGAGAATTTGGTTGTGTCAGAACTGAAATAACCATACATATACAACATATTAAACCACGGTGTATTGAAGAATTCAGATTCAATGGTATATCCATATGTTTTAAACATTAATTGTATTAATGATTTGATATTCAATGATGGTTTTAATTGATTATCAAACAAACCATCTTCAGGTGAATTGATTCTAAATCTTTTTACACCGGCAGAATACGCTGCTGCGGTACTTGCGTAAGCACCAGCAATAGTTGTTGTATATAATCTTGTTGCGGTAGTTGTTGTACCTGATACTTGTACAGTATCTCCTGAATAGTTATAACCATTGTGTACAACAGGGTAGAAATAAAGTGGTGGTTTATCACCTTGCCACGGAATATAATCACCCCAAGTTTGAACAACAAATTTGTTGAATGTATGATTGAAGTGATATTCTGAATCATTATAATCCAAATCTTTTAGTAAGTTGTTACCAATCTTACCAAATAAATCACCAACAGTTGAGAATAAAGTTACATCATATTCTACCTTGGTATTTACAACTGAAATCTTATTCAGTTTCATATAACCATTGAAATATGATTGGTCATTAATTAATACAGAACAAGGTATTCTCAATATTGGATTGAAGTACAATGTTGATATATCTACATTATAGAAATTTTCAAAGAATCTATTATTCTTTTTTGAGCCAGGTAATTGTAAACTAATTGATAAATCACTGTTTCTTTTACCGATATCTTGTAACTCCGCAAATGATTTGGTAATCTTGATTGGAATATCACCATATAAATCTAAAAAATCGTATTCGTAAATTACAGGTGGAATTGGATTTAGAACTAATGAATTAACTGTAGTTGTTCCTGTATTGGTAATTACAAATTGAATGAAATCACCAATATTAACATTTATTGCACTAGATGCGTTGGTAATATATAAACTACTGTATGAAGTATAATATTGACCATTAACATTAATTGTAAGAAAACTAAAATCCTCAAGGTCATAACTAAATTGACCACCCGTATTATTAACAGTTAGATTAATTGTTGATGTAACACCTGTAGCAGTTCCCATATATGGGTTACTCGTAGTACCACTACCTGAAAATGTAAAACCTGTTGAAGCAATAGATAATGAACCAGTTGTGATATTAATACTATCGTTTGGTTTATTGGTTTGTACTCGTAATACTGTCTGTTGTTGTTGTGCCATATTTAGAAACCTTTGTTAACAAAGAATGAATCTGCGTATTTACAGGTTATTCTATACTTGTTTAATTTTCTGTGTTTTTTGGTAATGGTTTCCACCTCTGTTGATAATATCTGTATTGGTCTTAAATCCTTATATACCTTATCCTGTCTGTCGATAGGGGAGATATAATCAGGTCTTACCTCATATACTTGCGGTGAGTAGAATAATTGTTGTAACCATTCACCATATGCTACAGATAAATAATCCGATTCAAGTACGAATTCTCTATTAACATTGGTATCAAATGTCTTAACTGTCCTTGCGAAATCTCTATCAGGTGCTTGTAAAGAAGTTGAATAATATCTATTATCAAAAGTTTGTCTTTCGATTTTCTTTGTATCTTGTCTGAATTGGGTGAATGTATAATAATCAAATCCACCACGATTATTTAAGAATGCAAGACGTGTATCTTCGGGACCACAGTTTGGTTCCACATAGAAGAAGAACTCCTCGGAAACGGGACCTATTGGTCCATATAACGCTCTATAAGTAGTACCTGGTGCTGATTCAGGGTCTTCTACATTTGTTGGGTATGAATAAAACAATTGAACTCTGTAGTATGCTACGTTTGACCAGTTAATAGTTTCATATATATTATCAATGTCCACAGGTCCACAAGGGAGTGACCATACTCTTAGAGTATCAGTATATCCTGTTGGAGATTGATAGGTAGTTCCACTATAGTTCAATTCTACGTCAAAATAATCAATTCTTGTATTGCTTACGTCATAAAATTCAAAAACAGCAAAATCTGCTTCAATAACTTGACGGTCACCTGTTTGTCCATTCAAATACCACAATACATAGTTTTCATTTTGTTGGATAACTTGAATACGTGGTGCGTCAGTTAAGAATCTTGCTGTTTCTGACATTTCAGGTACCGATGGATAATCCATAAGGAACTGACCCATTGGTGATAATCTACGATTGATATCAACGGTATTAATGGTTAATCCTGTACCTATTGTTGAACCAATCTCTTGGTCAAAGTTTGGTAGTATAAACTTCTCTTGTAGTTGGAAAGAACCACCAACCATATCAAAATACTGACCTGTGTTGGTAAATCCCGACGCGGTAAAACCTGTTGATGTAACACACGCAGGGATGTCCGTAAAGTGAACAAGATTGTTACTTGGAGTACCCGTGTATTCTGTTACCAAAGTATTACCAGAAAAGAATCTATACCCGTATTTATAATTTACCTTTTTGTTGTTTGGGTAAGGGTTGTTGATGTTAATGGTTTGATTGGTTGATACCCAATCGTTTAACCAATAGTATCTGTAATGTTCTGTTTCTAAAAAGTTCTGAACATAATCGTAGGGACGAATATTAAATCTGTAATAAGTAAGACCACCCGATTGTGATACGTCATAAGGAACAATTTGCATTCTTCCCTGAACTTCATCTTGAACATATATATCCACATCTAATTCCATAGATGGGAAATATGATGAACCTGTTAATACAACCTCGTAGGTTGCTCCTCGTTGATATACCATATCCACCGCTCTTCTGAGCTGAGTGTTGGAGTTAACTCCGTTTGAGTATAATGATTGATATCCAAATGACATATTAAATTCCTTCGATTGCGTTTATTAAATCATCAAATGCTTCTTGACCGATAATCTCAATGATTCTATCATCATCCATTATCTTGTCAAATGCCACATCCAAAAAGTTTGATGGTCTTATTCCAAATTTCTTTATATTGGTTTGTATTGCGAATGCAAAACTTCTTCTCGTTATATATCTTCCTTTTCTATCCCTACCTTGAAGTTTTCTATCTTTAATCCATTGTTCAATTGCGGAGATGGGTACACCTTTCTGACCCGGTATTCTACCTGATTGTACAAACTGTCCGTAATCTTCCATAACCACAGATAATACAGATTCATTTCTTTTTTGAACCACATTTACCTGTACTGAATTCACAAGTTTTCCACTAGCAACCTTATCTCCCAAACCTGTGTATCTGGCAAAACCAAATCTGTATCTCTTTTCTTCAAGAGATTCTTTTAAGATTTGTTCAAGAATTGGTGCTACTGCTTCTAAATCCATATTAGTTTATTGTTGAACCTGATGTTTGTATCGGACCTGTCCACTCTTCTGTTTGAAGAATTTCCATTATCTCCTCTATATTATAAATAGGTGATTTTGTATTTAGCGTGCTGACAAAGTCAGGGGTAACACCATCCCATTTAATAATACCTTTTGTTCCATCAAATGATTTTCTCATTGTCTCAAAAGAGGTAATTAATATCTGATAGTAATTGATTTTATCTATTTCAGATAAATCAAATATTAAATATTTTCTATTAGTATCCATATCTTCCTTTAAAATAATTCCAAATTGTTGTTAGTTCCGCACCAGATAATGCTCTATTATAAACCATCATTACTGACATATTTCCATCAAGATAATCATCCAAACCATTACCAATATTCGTCATTGCTACCAATAAACCACTTTGAGTTTGAATGTTAAGTGTACCGGATGGAGTGTTTGTTCCAATAGAACTGTTATTAATTAACATTTGTCTTTGGTTTGATGTTTTATTATATGTTGAAACCATTGAATACCAAGTAGCACTATTAATTGTTGTAGTAACGGCAAAATCATCACCATACCAATAAGTTACTAAACCATCGGTTTCAAATAATGGACCTCTTGTTCTAAATCCAAGATATTCTCTTGGATTTCCAAAAGTACCCCATCCAATGATACCATCTCTACGTTCTACAGTATCTTTCTTAATGAAAGAAATAAGGGTATATGCGGTATTACCTGTTGGCATATTATTAACTGATGAGAATGATACATAATCATTCACACCATCAAATACAATTGAACCACCGTCACTGCTACTATAAGTTGGACCATTTACTAATGTTCCGTGGTTGTTATTCCCTGAGAGGTCGTACCAAGCGGTACCTGAGCCAGGATAAGATGAACTATTACCAGCATCCAAATAAAGTGTTAAACCACTTGTTGGTGGAGGTGTTAAACCTGTTGCAGTTGGTGTAGGGGTTGGAGTTGCTGTTTGTGTAGGTGTTGGTGTTTGCGTAAGTGTTGGTGTCAACGTAGGAGTACTAGTTGGTGTTGGGGTGGGAGCAACCCCACCCACTTCCTCATTTCTAAATCCAAACGGAGCAAATATCATATTATATTAAGTTTTTAACACTTGCTAAGTACAAATCATTACTGTCGAATGATACCAATGTTACCACATCCACACCTGTTGTTGTAGTTGGAACATATGATGAACCACTTACTTGTTTAACAGATGTTGGGAATGATACTGTACCACTTCCTGTTGTGTTTAATTTAAGGTTAATGGTTTGACCTGGCTTGATGTTAGATGGTTCAATTCTGATGTCCTGAGAACCTGTCAGAGCTAACACAAAGAAGTTACCACTATCTAAGTTTAACGATGCGGTATTTGAGTTAACTGTTAGAGGTAATACATTACCTTGAACAGAACCCGTAATAACTGTTTTCTCAATATCAAGGGTATAAGTTGTTACACCACCTGCGTTTGTTAACTGCAATCTACCTGTGGTACCACCATTTGTAGCTTCCCATTGTTGTTGTGAATAGTTTGAACCTGTATCAACAGTTGAGTTCCACAATGATTGTGAAGCTGGTGTGTTAAGGTTAAAGTTATCAATGGTTAATGTGGTTGGAGAGGTTGCGTTTAACTTAACAAAGTTCTCCATTGGTTGTGCGAAGAATGTACCTCCGTTGAATACAATTTCACCATTGGTTTGTGTTTGTACACCACTCACAACAAGTCCACCACCTCTAACATTCAATGTTCCACTTACACTTAGAGAACCAGTTACAGTATGGTCTGAACCACTTATATTTAATGAACCGGTGGTTCTATTGTTAACAAGTTCCAATGAACCTGATTGAACCATACCACTTCTTACAGATAATAAACCTGAAGAAGATACAAACAATGATGTTCTTCTTGCTGTTGCTCCCGTACCTGTACCTAATGCGAATACAGTTTGTTCAGAATCAGATAATAAACTACCTGTTTCGTTATATCTACCTAAGAAAACACTACCACCACCAGTATTGACTGTACCATCAGCGTGAGAACCTGTAATTGTTAAGGATTGACCAACAACTAATGAATTAACAAAAGAACCACTTGTGGTTGCCTCATCCCTACCGACGATAATGATACTATTACCTTGAATTGTGTTATTGAGTATGATTCTTCCAAGGTTAACAGCACTTGTACCTCGAGAATTCAACGTGACCGAACCACCAATATTGTTATTGTTAACATTCATTATCTGTGACGTACCGGGGGCACCAAGTCCACCAATAAAATCATTAACAAAAGTAACAGTACCATTAAGGTTATTATTAGTTATACTTATAGAACCACTTCTTGCAGTGCTAGTAACTGTTCCATTAATATTATTCGATTGAATTTGGCGAACAGTTGGGATTGAATTAAAACCAAGGACA
>Ga0315903_10003741_pt1 | contig 20814 bp, 30 predicted proteins | sample LakEriMetagenome_7_FD_203524 | JGI IMG/M metagenome (GOLD analysis project Ga0315903, IMG submission 203524) | Freshwater fungal communities from buoy surface, Lake Erie, Ohio, United States - Buoy 2 MA119 | ecosystem: Environmental > Aquatic > Freshwater > Lake | place: USA: Lake Erie, Ohio... | reverse complement strand
GTACAGCACCAGATATGTTTCCGTGATCAGTTAAGGCGCAAGAAGATACTCCGATTTTTGAACATCTATCCGCTATTTGTTTTGGCTTACTTAATCCGTCAAGTAAACTATAATGAGAATGTACATGCAGTGGTATATATTTCTTCATTCTACGCTTCCTGGTGCTTTGTACTTACCTACAGTATAGCCAGGAACCGTGTATTCGTCAACTACGGAATTTAATCCCTTTAGCTCTATATCGTGTCTAACTTGCTCACACTTGGTCATATTATTATCTATAGAACATAGCTGGTTTTCTCTATACTCTTTGATTGATGACACATGAGTATTTTCAAATGTGCTTTTGCCAAAATGACACAATTTACTACACATCCAAGTTTTATTTAGTCTGGGTTTTTTAGTTTTCTTTATTATCTCAAACTTATTTTTTAGCATTTCTTCTGTTGCTGGTAAATCTTTTTTATCAAATGATATACTAAATGGTCCTCCATCATTAATGAAAAATATAGTAACCATTATATGTTCAATATCTGGATATAATTTTTGTACAGCATAGTGGTATATTCTTAATTGTGGATCATTCTCTAGTTTTTCTTGTGTTTTCTCTTGTCCTGTAGCCCAATCTAATCTTTTACCTGTTTTCCAATCTACTATTTCTAATGTTTTGTCATCTACTCTGGTTATTAGATCTATAGTGCCTTTGATGGCAAGATTTCCTTCTATAATCCCGTCTTTTGTATCATATTTATATGCTGCCCATGGCTTATCTATTACAATATCAAAATGTTGTTCTGGACAGACAATATCTTTGTTTCTTGGGTCAAACATACCACCAGCATAATGAATAGCTTTATATGTCCAATTGTAGCAATCCTTGTAGTCTTTATCTGACCATTTATGGTGAGAAAATTTAGAGGTATAATATTTATAGACTTGTTCTATTATATGATCTAAATTATATGTTGATGTTGATATTTCTCCTAATATATCATCTTCAATAGTTTTATTAGAATTCTGTTGTCCTTGTTTGATACAGGCTAGGATCTCCAGAGCCTTATGGACTATAGTTCCTTTATCTGCTTTTTGATTACTCGGTCCTCTCCATCCTAATACATATTCAAAGAAATATTGTTGCTCACACATAGAGTGAGTATTATAAGATGAACTTCTAAAATAGGTAATTATAATGGTAATATTCCTTTTTCTTTGAGAAAACTATCTAAGGTTTTATTTTGCTCTGTAATAGACAAACAGTGATTGCTAATAATCAAATCAAAATTTGATTGATCGTAATTGTCTGTATCCAAGGCAGTCTCGCTAGAATGATCAGAATGGTAAGGATCTCTAGTCAATTTAATCACTATTCCTCCAGCATTGCGAACCACATCAACTTCATTAGGGAATCTGCAATCTGCAATAATGGCTATATTGGGATTTTCTCTTTTAATTTTATTAATTGTAGCACTTGCCCAGACATCATTCTTCATTTTTCTAAAAATATCAGTACCAACAAATTGCATAACTTCTCTTGCTGTAAGATTATGGTCTTCCCAAACAATATCGGTTTTCATATTTTTTTGAGTATCATCACCATAGCATTGTTCATAAGATAATCCTAAAATATTAATACAAATTTCTTGCTTAAGAGGATCTGCAAAATTATATATCTTTACAGAACCAGTAGGATTATTTTGTATAAAAAGATTCTCTATAAATTGGGAGCAGGTTGTTTTCCCCGATTGTTTACGACCAGCAAATGCTATAATTTTAGGATTCATTTGATCTCATTCTTTATAAATTGTTTGATTTGAATATCTATTTCTTCAGACGTCATGTCTCCTATATCATTTTTAGATATAACTGGTCTATAGATTCTATAGATTTTTTTACACTTATCTGTAATTTGTTGATATGCTTTTTCGCCAGCCTCATCATTGTCTGTTAAAACTATAATATTCATAGCTCCAGAACAATCAATTAATAATTTTTGTCTATCGCTTAAATTACATCCAAAAATAGCCACACTATTATGTATATCATTCTGTTCCAGTCTCCATACGTTTCCTGGACTTTCTACTATGATAATAGTTTTTGTTTTTTGTATATAATCTTTTGCATTAGCAAAATTATATAAATGATTTTGACATTTAAATCCGTGATTATGCTTCCACTTAGAAAACTTCCAAAGATTATCTTTATCAGGACAACCATCTAATGGATCATGAAATCCGGAACATTTAGAGCATTTTTCAAATACACTCCTGCCGGTACAACCTATGATATTTTTCCCTTCATGACAATAAATTGGAACGACAACACGGTTATACATCTCTTTATTTGGCTTATTACATAGCCCCACATCATATTTATTCAATATCTCTTTAGTATAGTTTCTATCCAGATAATACTCTGCAGGAATTTCTAGCGATTGCCTTACTTGAGTTCTGGTAATCTTTGGCAGAGATCCTTCTGATTCGGGTTGTGTTATATTCTGAACAATTCTAGTAAATGATGTTTTCTCAGCCTGTGTTTTAGAAACACTAATTTGCTTAATATCTTTGTTGATAAACTCCAAACCAAATTTAACAGCTTCATCAAAAGAACAAGTATCGTCTCCTTCTTTTGACCAATTATATTTTTGTTTGGAAATAACACCTCTAATGAAACCTATAATAGACCCCTTGAAAATATTATCGCATCCGTGTGTTCTACATTTCCAATTGCCTCTATAATAGTCTCCATGAGGATATACATTAACAGCGGATGGATTGTCTCCTCCGTGTATGGGACAACACATCGTTATCATTTTGTTATTTATTTTATATTCTATATTAAGAATATTCAATAAATTCTCTATATCGTCACAAATATGATCACAAACTATTTTTAGTCTAGATTGATCATGTAAAGGAGATTTGGTTTTCTTCATTGTTTTCATCTACTATAAATCCGTCTTTTTCTGTATTTTTTCCACTACTTAATTCTAGCTTAGTTTTACCTTCTGTAATTTTTGCACACCAACCCTTCATGTTGCAGTTGATGTAATCGTTATCATCTAATCCTCCTCCGTGGCGACTAATAAGAGGAACTAATTTTCTGTTACCACTCTTAGATCCATCCTCAGCTATTTCTTCATCAGATTTTCTTTTGAATATAGTAAAGTTGCTGCATAGCCAGATAATTCTGTCCGATCCAGACGCTGTGTCTGTGCTTTCTTTACTAATACCATCTCTATTTAATTGAATAAAGCTTAATATTGGAACTTTATATTTAATAGCAAAATTATGTAGTGATGTCATCATGAAACCTAAAAGTTGATATTCTTTTAAATCCTGAGACATACCCTGAGTATCCATTAGTTTTAAATAGTCATAAAAAATGACACAGTCTTTTGCTGTTCCATCAGGATTTAGACCAACATCTTTAACAAGCCATCTTCTCATAATTGATAGTTGTTCATCAAATGGTTTTCCAGCAATACATTTATAGTATAGTTTGGTTTTCTCCAACTCTTTTACAGCATCGTAGATCTTTGTTTTTTGATCATTGCTTTCCCCGAATTTACCTGTCTCTATGCTGTTGATCTCTATTTCCGTCATCATCGCCAAAATTCTATTAATATGGTCTTCTTTGGTCATTTCTGTATCCATATTCAATACTGGTAATTTTAATTTATTGGCTATATAAAATCCCATATTATCTGCTAATAATGTCTTACCTGTTTTGGGTCTAGCAGCAATAACATTGACTGTTCCTTTTCTTAATCCTCCACCAATTGCTTGATCATATATTGGAAATCCTGTAGATATACCAACTTGATCAACTTTGTTTTCTTCTAAGAATTGAACATATTCATTAATATTATGTCCTATAGATATAGGATTATTTTCAGTATCACTAAGCTTTGAAGCAAAATCAAATATGGTATCCTCAGCTACGCCCAAAATCGAACTAATAGGCTCGCTTCCTGTAACATCTAATAGTTTTTCTTTTGCCGTCTCTAGTTCTTTATGTAATAGTCTTGCTATTTCAAGCTTTCTAATTTTGGCAGCAAACTTTCTGATATTCTCAGTGCTAACAGGAAAATCTAATATGGCTTTTAGATGCTGAACTTCTTCTTTTTTAGATAATATATGAGAAAATCCAAGTTCTTGGGCTACAGAATATATAGATGCTATATCTATAGTCGGTCTATGTTCTTTTTCACAAATACTTTTTAGACACTTATAAATGATAGCATTACTATCAACAGTGAATGACGTTTCCTGTACAATATCTGCAATATCAAGATATGTAGTTTCACCATATGAACATATACCAGCTAACACAGCCCTCTCGGCTGCTGGATCGCACAGAATCATATTATCTCCAATAATTAATGTTTATTCTTTGTTTTTTGTATCGATAGCATTATATTTGATAGATTATTAATGCTATTAGCTAAATATACCAATCTGTCACTTCTTTGTTTAGCATATTTTTTAATTTTGTTTAATGATGTAGCTTTCTCATTATGTTTGATAGCTTGTAAAGATTTTTCTACGAAACCATAACCTTTATAGTTATTAATCTCATCAGCTATAACTTCCTTAATTGTTTCTTCCGCCCAGTTCATTCTGGCTATTTCTCTATTTACTGTTCTTTGGATATGAAAAGAAAATTGACCTAATCTATATGATATTTGGGCACAATCTTCTGGAGTTAGCTTTTCTATTTGATCTCTACTCATTGTAAAATAAAGATCTAACTCATCACTTGGCAACACATCATTTTTATATGTAGATAGACCTATTGAGCTTTCATACTCATCTAGAACTTTATCCCAAGATTCAACTTGCTCTTTACTAGTCATTTTTAATCCTTTTAGACCATTGAGAATCTTCTTCATCAAATGGTAATTCTATATATGTGATATTATTAGTATTGCACCATTCTATCTTTTCCCTGTCTCTTTTTTGATGCTTCATAAAGCCTAATCTTGTATGATGATAATGAGAAACAAATTTATAATGTTGTTCGCCATGTACTTCTATACATGTTTTGATTAGCGGACAATAAAAATCTAAATATAATGTTTCTGATTTCCTTAAATGTATCGGAACTTCCTCCAAAACTTGCATGGTAGGAAATATTTCCGAAAGAAGCTTCCTAGCCCTAAGGTGCAGAGACGACTTTGCACTAATTCTAGCATGAGCCAAATTACCTGTCAAGTGCCAATTATGTGTGTTTCCATCAAGATCCTTTACTATCATTTAATTCCCATCATATTTTTTACTTCAATATAAAGCTTATCATATGCTTCTGGATGATCAACAAGATATTGTCTGACTTTTTCTGTCCCCTGGAATTTTGGTTTTTCTTCCTTTAGATAGTCCAGAGTATACCAAGCACCACCCTTATTAATAAGACCCATATCAGATGCTAGTATAATCACTTCCATATACTTATCTATTCCTTCTCCATATCTGATATAACTTGTTATCTGGCCTCCAGGAGGACCAAGGGCAGAACACAGAACTTGCCATTCTACTTCTTGTCCTATTTGAGTACTATCGGAACTTAGTACCCACGGCTTAAATGATTTTGCTCTAATTTTTACGTCTGTTTGATAAGCAATAGCCTGTCCAGATTTTTCTTTAAATTCTGCACCATATCCTGTTGGATTACCCATTAAGTGAGTAATTCCTATTACAATATTTCTATTAACAGGAATAACATTGGCCACCTTACGACAAAATTTAGCTAATAGCTTTGCTCCATCTGCTCTTTGCATTTTGTCCATTTCGCTTGTTATTTCTGCTTCTGTACATAATGCAGAATATGAGTCTATGATGAGCACTGACCCTGGCTCCTCATTTATGATTCGTTCGGCTATTTGAAGATATTCTTCTGCATGTAATATTTTGCCTTGCTGTGATCCTATAACATCAAACCTGTTAAGATCTAATCCTGGAATTCCTTCAAGATCTCTTTTCTTTAGTCTACCTTCAATATTTAGGTAGTACACTTTTCGACCACCTTTAATGCCACCAGCATATTGTTCTTGTTGTGCTGTTGCGGCCAAAAAAAGTGATGTGGTAGTCTTTCCGCATTTGGGCTGGCCCGTTAAAACAACAAAACTGCCTTCTGGTATGCCTCCATTTAATATCATGTCTAGGGCAGGGCTTACGGGGATCACAACGGACTTCCTGTCCACTATGGAACTGCCAGAAAGGATAATGTCGTTCCCGAAATCTTTCATTACTGCTTCTTTAATTCCCATGATCAATATCCTCTAGTTTAGATAAAATGGATTTTTTATTACCAATATTGCTTCTATATATAACATCTTCTTTGCGAACAAGATTTTGAGACAACTCAGTATTCTCTTGTTCAAGAACAGACTTCTGCTCAAGGATAATACCCTTGAGATGGGGCGCTCGCAAGGAATAGATTCGATCAGTTTTGGTATTATTTAAAGCTCTAATAATAGCCTTTTCTCCAAACTCATCAATGAGTTTATTCGCAGTGGCTATTTGATCTCTAAAAAATCTACTCCATTTTTTATTAGTCCAAAACCGATAGTGAAGATCTTCTTTGTCCATCTTCGCTTTTTTCTCGCAAATAATCTCAGTGATATATTGAGCCGCTGAGACTTCTTTGCCATTAGAATACCTTGATGGATATTTCATGATACTTCGTTACTAGCCTCTACTATAGCCTTTTTGAGAGAGGAATTAAATTTATCTATATATTTGTTAAAATCTTCTTTAACAGGAAGGGGGACGTAATAATTCTCTTCTATCATTTTCGTTGTTGTTTGATTCTGGGTTTCAGAGTCTAATGATATTACATGAAATACTACATTTATAAAAATTTCATGAGGAGCAGATGTTTTTTTTTGCTGTGCTTCAAATAATTCTCCATAGTTACCTTGACTATTTTGTAGTAGATCTTTATTTCTACCCTCAAATAATTCATTTACAAATTGAAGTATTTTTTCTTCTTCAGACAATTCTTTTTCTGACATTTGTTATCCTGCTGATGTTGAACACTGGTTACATTTGTATCTGTCTAATGAATCTACTAATCCTGAACTAATTTTTTCTTTCCTTCCACAAATTCTACATGAAGCCTCAACCAAAGAAGACTCTCTACTTCTTGGGGTTGGCGGCCCCTTTTGTAACTTTTTATCTATTTCTACGTCTTCTTTATGCATATTTTTTTCTGGCATATCAGTAAATTTGTTCTTTCTTTTTTTGCCAGAGTTTAACTTAGTAGTTTTACTTTTTATTGGACTATCATTAGTTTCTTCATTATCATTTGTATCTGGTAAAAAAGAACTTAATAATGAAATTAATTGTTTAATTTTATCTGGATCTTTAGATAATTCATTAATATCCATAGTTATTATTTCTTCTTTGGTCTATATATTGACTGTTGTACAGCACTATGATTGATGCTCGCTCTGTGGTGCTTTTTGCTTTCGTCATTAAGAGCGGATGCTTCTCTTGTCATAATAGCCACACTATTATGTCCTTTTGAAGAAGTTTTTGTTATCATAAGATCTTTACTTTTAATAGGGGTTGCAGCACTACTTTTCGCTTCTTTGATTTTTGCTCCGTCTTTATTAGTCTTAGAATATTTTTCTAGAACCGAAGATACTTGCTTAGGAGTAATCTTAAGTTCTTCTGAAATCTCATCTAAAGATTTGTTTTGACTTTGAAGCCACTGTATTGCATAGATTTGTGTTTTATTTATTCTTGACATTAGGATAGTTCCCTTTCTGCGTTATTGAACCAAGACAGATTTTTGGTTCTTAAAAAATTGATATAATGATCAAATACCTTTGGACTTACTTCTTTAAATTCCCACTCTGATTTTCTAACTCTTGTCATAAACTTGGGCTGTTTAGCATCAGGATCGTATATGGAAATAGGATTATATATTTTACCATATGCCCCTATTTTTATTAAGTACTTATATGAAGAATTATCAGATCTGGCCAATGCCTTTGCTACAGTTTTATCATTGTCTTTTTTTAATCTTGGATTTAGCTCTTGATCTAGATAGTCTTCCTGACCAGACATAGTATAGAACTTATTTTCTGTATTTGTTTTCGTTAGTTCTTTCTTTATAATAAATTCATCAAAATTTACGTCCATTTTATCCTCTTTGTTGGTTTCTTCATTCTGCTCATTCCTTTTGGAAGAGGATTCTCTTCTTTATCTCTATAAGCATTATGCTTTTCATGTAAATGCTGTTTGTGGTCATCGCTCATTTTTTCTGCATTTCTATTAGCTAGATCACCAATAGTTTTTAGTTCATTGTCTGATAATTTTATTGAAGTATTTAACCCTAATAAATCGTCTCTATATGATCTTTCTGTATTTTTAGACTTACAAAATTGACATTCTGCTTTTTCTTCATATTTTGCTATACTACAAACCAACGAGAATTTCTCATTACAACTATTACAAAGATATGTATACTCTGGCATATTAGTATGAAAAATCTAGATAGGAAGGAGGCAAATAAATCGACCATTCTTCTGGCAGATCGTGCTTTATTTTATGTAGATATGTCCTCAGTGGCAAGTATTTAATATTTTTATGAGGTTTTTCTGGAAGACGATTAAGAGGCATATGTGCTTGTTTTGGAGTTTTGTTGCCTTTTCTCCTGTTGCAATATAAACAAGCAGTAACTATATTTGTCCAATTTGTTGGAGTTCCTAATTTAGAATAATCCCATTGAGATTTTGGAATAACATGATCATATGTTAGATCTTTTATCTCATATTGTTTATTACAATATTGACAAGTAAAATTATCTCTAATAAATAAATTTTTCCTAGAAAAATTAACACTATCAGAATTAAACTTTTTATATTGACATAATTTGGCTACTGAGGGAATAGGGAATTTTTTATTATTTGCACCAACTATATGATCATTTTTATAGAAATCTATGATCTCAATTCCCATAGTCTGAGTATGTTCATACTTGATAGACCATATCAACGCTCTTTTCCAATTAACTACACAAATAGGGGTATAGTCAGCATTTAATATTAAACATTTAGTGTTTTGGTTTTTCATTTTCGTAAAAGTCTAAACGTCCTAAAATTTTTCCAATTATTGGATGTCTTACTATATCACTAGATAGTAGTCTAGAAAATCCAATACCATCTAATCCGTTAAGTGCTTCCATCATATTAAAAAATCCACCTTGATAGTTTCTGTGTAAATCTGACTGACTAACGTCACCAGTTAATACCATTTTACTATTATTGCCTAGTCTTGTTATAAGCATTTTAATCTGTTCATATGATGCATTCTGACATTCATCTGCAACTATGAAAGAGTCATGAAAATTTCTACCTCTCATAAGTCCCAAAGGAACTATCTCAATTTTATTATTTGTTTTAAGACTAGAATAATATGATGCTGATATAAAATGATTTACTTCATCCAATAAAGGCAAAAGATAAGGATGCAATTTTTCTTCTGCGGTCCCTGGAAGATAACCTATTTTTTCTCCTGATTCTACAACTGGTCTTGTAATGATAATCTTTTTTACTTTTTCATCTAATAAATATTCCAAAGCCATGCCGACAGCAATGTGGGTCTTACCGCTTCCTGCAACACCCTGACAAAAAGTAATACTGTTTTCTGCTACAGTTCTTATGTATTCTTTTTGATTATCTGTTCTGGGTTTTAATTTATTCCTATAAGCTTGCGGGACATGAATCTCGTTAGTTGCATCAATCGGCCTAGATCTTTTAGATCTTTTATTATTTTTTTTCAAGAGTGAGCCCTTATTAATGAGTTATAGTAATTAGCTCTTGTACCAATACTATACACCGACACTCTTATTTAATATCTATTAATTTAGTATAAATTCCGCTAAATTTGGCGGTCTCCAGCCATCTGGTTTTAAAACTTTTCCATCATCTCTCTTTCTGACTTTTCCAGTTTCATGATCAATTTTAGCAAAATTAGTTTTCATTACCTCATTCCATGCTCCTTCTCCATCTGCCCCTAGAGAATTAATTGCTCCAATAGTAACTACTAAAATATCTGTTAAAGCATCTAATTGTTCTACTCTATTGTTTTCTGTTATAGCAGCATGTAATTCGTCGTATTCTTCTCTAATAAGATTACAATACAAATTATATTGTTGCTCATTATAAGACTGTGTTGTTTGGTCGCAAGCGTTCATGAATTTTGTTTGATCTGCAAATGGATTTGTCATTTAATATTTCCTTATTAAGATTCACAAGACGAACATGTTAAAATACTTCGAGCCAACTCTTGTGCTGGATTAGCTGATCTTTGATAGTAAAAGGTTTTGATTCCCATTTCCCAACCATCGATTAATAAACTGCTCACTTCTTTTGGAGAGCACGTTGGACTAATCATAATATTTAATGATTGAGACTGATCTATATATTTTTGTCTCTGTGCAGCTTGAATAACTATTTCTTTTTGACTTATTTCTCCAAATGTTTTAAATACATTCTTTTCTTTTTCTGATAAAAAATCTAAGTGTTGTACTGACCCACCACGAACTAATATGCTTTTCCATGTTTGATCATCATTTTTTTGATAGTGTTTGAGTATCTCTTTAAGATATGGGTTTTTATATGTAAATTTACCTTTAGCTAAATTTTTAACAAAATAGTTACTATTAAGAGGTTCTATACTGGGACTGACTTGTCCAAGGATAAACGAACTAGATGTTGTTGGAGCAACAGCAAGAGTTGTGACATTTCTTCTTCCATATCCTTTTAATAATTCTGGCTCTCCCAATAACTTTGCTAGTTCTTCTGATGCATTATTTGATTTTTCTTTTATAGTTTTCCAGATCTCTGTATTTAGATATTTGGCTTCCATTGATTCGAATGGTATCATTTTAGATTGTAATAATGAATGCCATCCTAGAACACCCATACCTAATGCTCTTTGAGATTTAGCAAATCTATTGGCCGACTCCATAAATCTCATGTTTTCTGTTTTTGTTATGAATTCTTCATTAACGGCATCCAAAAAGCAAATTAGAGTTTCGATAGCATCTGTTTCTTTGATTTCGTCCCAATGCAATAAATTTAAAGAAGAAAGAACGCAAACGAAAGAATTATCTTTGTCGGACAATAGCTGTATCTCACTGCACAAATTAGATGCTTTTATTTTTAATTTTTTATCTTTATAAACTTTTGGAGCATTTTTATTTGCCGTATCACTAAACATGATATATGGATAGCCTGTCTCAAATCTTTTTTGAATAATCTTAGCCCAGATCTTTCTTTTTTCTTTATCTCCATCTTTTAATTCTTGCATCCACTTATCAGTAATAGTAATACCAATACTCATATTTTGAATAGAATGTCCTTCTGAACGTATCTGTAAAAATTCCTCTATATCAGGATGATCTACCGAAATATATGCTGCAAAAGATCCTCTTCTTGCTGCTCCCTGAGATACAACATCTGCTACTTTGTCAAATAATTCCATAAAGTGAATTGGTCCGCTAGATTCTCCACCTACACTAATCTTAGTGCCTCTTGCTCTTAAATCGCCGAAATAGCCGCTTGTGCCGCCGCCCATTTTACTCATGGTTCCTACTTCTGCAGTTTTATCTAATATGGATTCCATAGTGTCTTGCACATATGAGCCAAAACAAGATACTGGTAATCCTCGACTATTTCCAAAATTTGTCCATACAGGAGTAGCTAAAGAATAAAATCCTCTACTCATATAGTCTTCGAATTTTGCAGCGAATCCTTTAATTTTAAGTATTTTTTCAGCATTTTTGGCTATATCTTCAATCCTTTGCTCAGGAGTAACTCCTTCATTCAGATAGCCTCTCTCTAGAAAAATCCTGCTATGAGAATTAAGCCAATAATACTTCTTACTACTTGTCATCTTATTTCCTATTCCTAAAGTACTCATCCTAAATTAGAATAAATCTTCCACAGAAAAACTCTGAGACTTTTTAGAGTATTCGACAGGACGGCTATGGAAAAAATCTGTCATATTATTGCCAAGAACCTGTTCATCAAACCAAGTTGTTTTAGATAACATTTCTTGATCTACTTCAAAAATAGCGTCATATCCTATTTGAACTAATGATTCATTCATTCTATTTTTAATAAATTCTTTCAAAAGTCCCGAGTTTAATTTGTCATGATCGTATCCATTAACAATCCATTCAACGATCTGACACTCATATTTTATGGCTTCGGCAGCTTCATGCATGATTTTATTTTTTAGTTCATCGTCAAAGATTTCCGGATATTCTGATTTTATTACATTAATAAGTTTAATACCTATTATAGCATGTAAATTTTCTTCCCTTGAGGTATATTCAACTTGTTTGTTCGTGTCTTTGAGAGAATTTTTATATCTTCCAAAAAAACCTATGGTATAGAATTGCGAAAACAAAGCAATATTTTCTACAAATAAAGTGAAAAGTATCAAAGAATAGATAAATTGTTTTTTGTTATCCGCATGAAATTTATGCAAATGTTTTCTAAGATAATTTACTCGTCCTTTGATCATATCTAATTTGAGTATCTCTTCGAAGGAATCTTCTATTCCTAATACTTCTAGTAGTCTTTCATATGCATCTCCATGAATAACTTCAGTATTGGCCATAACATAACCCATATCATTTATTGATGGGTGAGGCAGATTATCTCCTAGTTTAGCCCAAAATTTCTTAACAGATATTTCTAATTGTCCAATAGTAGACAATGCCCTTGTTATTATATTTCTTTCTTGGTCGGTTAGATTGACCCTAAAGTCTTGAATGTCGCTTTGAAAATTAAACTCTTTATGGGTCCAAAATCCATTGTGCATAGCTTCTATAAATTCTTGAGTCCAAGGATAGTTGTCTGGTTTTCTTGTTATTTGTTCATCAAATATCATGTTTTTTTACTCTTGAATAAATTTTCTGTGGATGGTTTTAGAATTGATATTAAACCAATCAATATGGTATACTGAAATTGTTTATTTATTATTTCGATATCACTATTATAGTATTGTAAATATAGATAATAAAACAAAGATAAATAAAAACATAGTATAGTCATAGTACACCGCACAGATTTTTGATCCAAGAAAGATCAGGAGAGATTTTATATATTTTCATATTGCTCATTTCGATAAAAGTATCAAATATTTTTTGTTGCTCAGTATCAAATAATTTTGTTCCGTGATCATCAATCATGAATACTTTCTTTATTCCTTCTTGCCACAAAGCCATAATACAGTCGTTGCAGCATTGACCAGTTACATAAGCGATACCTTCATCTGGTCTGACCACGCAATTAGACAAAGCGTTTCTTTCTGCATGAATCATCCAAGGATACTTTTCTGGTCTATTTTTAGGCAATAACGAATCATCTAACTCTTTGGGGAATCCATTATATCCTACTCCAAGAATTCTATTATTTCTATCCGTAATAACGCAACCATGTTGCGTATGAATATCATGACTTCTTTGAGAAGCCACTTTAGCTAGTCCTAAGAAATAGTCGTTCCATGTTGGTCGCATGAAACTATTATACGGACATCAGTTACTAAGTCAAGAAACTTTTGTTGTGAGTTTGTTGTATAGAACCAGGGTTAAAACAGCTCCTGCTACGCCCATAAATAAACCTGTAGGAGATAATGATTCGTATTTTCCTAGTAAGTATAGAATAGCTCCGCCCATATAAGACCCACTTACTCCAAGAGCAACAGTTTTTACAAATCCAAAGTTTTCATCTCCTGGAACTAAAGTTTTTGCTATGCTGCCAACAAAAATTCCGTAAACACACCATATTAATATACTAAACATTTGCTGCCTCCACTAGTGTTGTTACTTCGTCACTATCAAGAACTTCTCCGGTATCTAATAAAGCCTCAACAAGCTTGATACCATATTTGTTATAGTCCTCATGGCTCATTTCTTTTTTAACAATTCTTTTGATTCTCATACGAGTAAACCATCCTCGTTTTTTACTAAATGAATGGATATTTTCGGCATACACAGCATATTTATCTTCTGCTGTCATATTTTTTGTTTTATTTTTATTGCATTCTTGTAATACTCTAATAACTGTTAATATTATACTAATCATCATTAATATTGCTATTACACTGCCAAATTTTTCGTCATTTGGTACGTTAGCTCTTTTTAATACTTTTTCAGCTATTGCTTTTAATTTAATGTCAGAATTATTATCCATTATAAAACCTTTATTTTTTAGGAATTGGACAAACGCCATTTGGACAGTTTTGCTGAATAGTTATTGGGGGATGAACAATAACTTTAGGATATTCTTTTAACTGATTATTTTTTGGAACTTCTGCTTTGTCAGGAATACAATATCCACAATTGACTTTAGTAATTTTATCGCCACTAATATAATAGCCAGTGCCTTTGCATACTGGACAATCTTTTCTTCTATATTTTTTAACGCTTTCTGTGTGTTGAGCTTTTACTATTCCTCCAACAAGAGTAACCGCAGAAGTTGTCGATCCATTGTATCCATATGAACCAAATAGCATAGCAGCAGCCAAAATTGGAACTAGTATTTTATTCATCTTTTGTTCTCCATGGAACAGGAATTAGATCTATGATTTTTTTCAAAGGTCGTGGCTTGTTAGGAACTGGTTTTGGTTGAGGTTTAACTGGCTTATTTTGTTTTTCAAAAAAGTCAGCTATTCGTATAATAAGATCTCTTATTATTCGTAAAAAATTATTTAGAACAATTCTATCTAAAAGTTTCATAGTATAACCCTAAGGTATAAATTATAATACACCAAACTTAAAGTTACCTATTAGACTATATATTATAGATAGTCTTCGAAACCGTAAGATGGTAGCTTTTGTACAGGGAACCCGTCAAAATTACTAAATGCATAACTTCCATTTTGTGAAAGCATCCCTGCTGCTACGTCGGCTCGTATTAAAAAACTTCCATCCGGAATAGGCCCCCATTCTGGATGACCTCCATCATTCCATTTCCCCCAACTATTTTGTACCAAAAATAATGGTTCGCTGCCAGTATCATCACATGCTATCCAAGCCATACAATGGGCCCAGCTACCACTAGTATTAGATATGCCCTTTTTATCTCTTTTATTACTAAATCCATAGCTAGAACATACAGCTAAACCATAGCCATTAGCTAGGGCGTCTCTTGCTTCTTCTACGGTTCGTATTAAACTAGTTGTTCTAATCTGGTGATCATTTGCTACGTCAATAACTTTATCTGGTAATCCTCTGGCCCCCCATCCTGCGCCAAGACTACCATTATATTTAGTAAAATCAGCAACTCCTTTATAATTTTGTCTTAATAGTATTCCACCATTTTTACTAACAAATTCAGCTGCTCTTGAGCAACTCATTCCTTCTCCGCCATGGCCACGAGCGCCATAAATGGCTTCTGTCGCTCCTTTGGCGACCCAGGCTTCTTTTTCCCCATTTACATCTATCTCTACTGCTCTACTAACATCACATGCGTTTCTCGTTCCGTGAGATACACAATCTCCTGTTGTTTGTCTTTCGTTATAGGGACTTTTCTCAAATTTTAAAACACTTTTATATGGTGTTGATAATTTACCCTTGCCACTACTTTTTATTTTTTTGCTAGCATCACCGAATAATGGATATTTACTATGTTCCATCAAATGATCAAAAACATGCTGCTCCCACAAACAACCACTAAAGCCATTACGATAATTATCATATAATTCTTGTGGTGAATATCTTGCCATTATTTACTTCCTTCTAAACAAGCCCATGATAAAGCCTTAAAACCTTGAACAGCTTTTTCTCTCAGATCTTCATTTAGTAAAACATTGTCGTCTCCAATTGCTGTTAATACTAAGTCTTGAGCAGCTTCTGGTAGGTCTTCATATTTGCCTTTGATATCTAGTTTTAGCATTGCTCCCGTTAGTCTATTAGCTTGTCTAATTTCTTCAGTATTTTTAATAACTTCATCTTTGCCATCAAGAGCTATTAAAGTTGCCATATCATTATATAATTGGGCTAATCTGAAACCGTCTTTTTTACGATCAGAATTAACTGATAGAGCTTTAATAACAATATCTGCTTTCTTTCTTAACTCGACAGATTCTGGTTCCTTGACATCTAGTTGTACAACAGTGGACGGAGATGCTGGACGATTAAGCAAATCTAGATTTGGTTTAAATATTCCAATAGCTAATAATGCCAGAGCAACTAGTAAAAGGACGGATTTTAATTTAGGGTTCATACTGTTTTTTCCTTTGAACATACGTTTGGACTTAAAAATGGAAACATTTGATCAGCAACCTTAACTGCTTCATCACAGCCACTTTTAACTGCTAAGTCTCTAGTTTGCTTCCAAGAAACTACTAGCTTAAAAAAGTTATCTTCTTTATCTTCTTTAGATACCTCAACAGGAGAAACACTTGGCACAACAACAGGAACAACCGAGGCCCCTGAACCTAATTTAGACTTTAATCCGCCGAGCATATCTCCTAAAAACTTCTGAACAGGACTTAATCTATCTTTGAAAAGAATCCACAAGATTATTCCTGCCCCAGCATATAGGGCTAAGTCTGTTGGAGTTACTCTGCTAGCAAATTGATCGAAGCTTTCTGTATAATTCATTTCTTTTTCCTTATTTTTTTAGCTTTGGGTTTGACTGATTGCGAAACAACTACTGATTTTGATGGGAAAACTCCTACTTGCTTAAAGGTTGTCACCATAGCATCAATACTAGAGCTAACTAATGCCATCAAAAATATTTTAATATACTTACGAACTATAATTTGCATGAAACTTGGAATCATAGGAACATCTACAATAACAAAAACACTGTCATAGAATTTTGATAAATAATCCATAGCCAGAGCTTTTTTATCAGATCCTGGTAGTTCTCCAGAATTTTGTTCTAAAACTTGAACAGTTTCTGCTACTGCTAGTTGTAGAATTTTCCATGCTTGTGCAATAGCCACAGATTTTACATTACCTAATGAAGACTTAACCTGAATAATTAGATTGTCGATCTGAGCTTTGATAGAATCTACTGATGCTGCATCTGTCATAAATATTACCTTTAAAGAAGACCCTCTGTATAATAATACACCGACAGAGTATGTCTACTCTACTTTGGGCTGAATTGGCTTTTTAATTTTCTTTCTAGTTTTATTCTTAGAATTACGCCTATTAGCAATTTTTCTTTCTTCTGGTGTTGCTGTGCTCCACCAAGTCTTTTTTAAATCTGTTCTTCCTTTTACATATTTAAATAATACTGTTAATTGGCCGATAATAAGTATTGCCGCTTCTATGCCTTTGCTTGTTTCTTGTATTAAATCTTCCTTTTGATTAAAATTATCTAATACCCCAAATAAATAAGCCCCACTAAAAATAAAGCTAACAAGAGTAAACCAAAATTCGCTTGTTTTATAACCAGCTTTAACCATTATAATACCTCATTTAAAAAGTTAGTATTATTATATACACCTAATTACATTTACATGATTGTCCAGTACCTCCTTGATAGCCTTTGCCTTTAACAGGAACGGGATCATAATTATTCTCGCAATCTGTAGTAGTTGTTTGTTCTAATTTATCTATTAGTTTATCTTCAAGCTTTTCATAAAAACTCTTAGCACCAAAAGAGTATACATTCCATGTTCCTTTTCTATATTCATATGCATCATATGGATATCCATAAATCTGTTTAGAAGTCCCGTCAACTCCCCCTTTCATACATGTTGGAGAAGCTATCCAATTTTCTTCTGGGATTCCATTTTTATCAGGTGTTGTACATGCCCATAAGGCTGATCCAAAAGGACCAATAGGTTCATTTATTGGAGTTGTACCCTGGCCATATTTATCTACATTTTCAACTGCTCCCGGCATAGGACCATCCCATTGATTTACTGTATAATAAATAATACCATCTATTGTAGGTCCACTATATCCATATGATTTGAATGCATAACCTCCCCCAGCGCTTTTCCTATAATTGTCAGGAGGCACCCTTCTATATTTATTTTCTGGATCTGGAACTCCTGGTATTTTTTTAAAATAAAAAGTTGATTCCGGATATAAAAAATTTCCTAATTTATCTATGGGACTAAAACTTTCCCAGTCTTGTAAAAAAAATCCGCTTTTTTGAACATTATAATTAAATGATGGAGATAGCCATCCTCCTGTACCCATAGTATTGTCAGCACTACCTCCGAATATTGGAAGATCTATGCTGTCATATGTATGAGATCTAGATACTCCAGCTGCAATATAATACATGCTTGGAACCCAAGCTTCAGATACAGTATCGATTCGATATGTATCAACAAATTTATCGTCATATTGATTGGATATTAGCGAATCAATAACATCTTGTATTTGTTTTGCATGTGATACGTTTGCATTTTCTTCTGCTTCTCTCGATCTTTTATCTAGCTGGTATCCTTTTGGAGTTATTCCTGTAATTTTTTTACCGAATAATTTACTTAAATTTGAAAGATCATTATTTCCTGCTGCTATTGTTGATTCTGGACCAAGATACCAATCATCGCATCCATCCTCAGTACATATATTATATGTATTTCTATAAGTGAGAGTATATTCTGTTGTTACTGTTTCAGAGAATTCCTCTATTCTTGGTTTGTCTAAATTTCCCATGGTTTGTATTTTTGGACTAGTAATTTTCGCTTCAGAAACTTTCTGTAGTAATTCTATATCCTCTGGAAAATTTTCTTCACTTATTTTTTTTCCAATTTTTTGAGTTATAAAATAATTACCATCTATGATAGTTATTTTTTTTATTTTTGTATTAAATGCCCATGATTTACTACTTGGTTTACATTCTGCCATTATAATTTCTTTCTTTTGATTAGCATATACAAGACTTACCTTTCCCTACTATAACAGGTCTACCTCCATGATTAGCTGTTGGAGGTCCGGCTCCGCAATCAACAGAGTGAAATGTGGTAATACCAGATAAAGCTGTGTCTTCTATTGTATCAATAGAGCCATCTATAGTAAGAGCAATTTTTTCCCAATTACCATATTTGTATATTTTATCTAAAGTATATTTTCCATAAATTAATTCAACATATTGATAACCAGTACAATCTCCATTTTCGCTATAAGATGTTTTTTCTGGATATGCTTTGCTCATTTCTCCTGTTGGAACCCAGCAACCCCCACAATATTGACCGGGATCACAACCCTTAACATCTGGTAAATCTTTTTGTAAAGGATCTTCACATGGAGATTGCCACCTTAATATCGGAGATGGTCCTGATGCTGGACTATAACATCTATATAATGTTCCTCCAATTGGTCCTTCTGGAGTACTTAATATTGATACTCCTTGTCCACCATAAACTTCTGGCAAAGGTCTTTCATCAGTAGCTCCTAGTCCTGACATTACTTCAGTTCCAGAATCGTGTATATTTACAGGATATGCTTTAGCTTTATCATAAAGAGTTTTATATTCTGGTTGTAGAGCATCCAAATTTGATCCTCCGTATCCATATAAATAAAAACCTTTTATCCATTCTGGAGGACAAACATATTTATAGGGATTATATCTATCTGGAACTCCTTCAATAATTTTAAAATAAACTTCTGTATTAGATGTAACATATTCATTTGCAGCATCAACATAATAACTTGGCCATCCAAGAAGATCTCCTGTTTTTTTTACATTATAACGATATTTAGCAAAACTAAAAGGAGAAGTGCCCTCATCTTCATCATACTCATGATCTAAATTTACAAAAACTTTGATAAAAAAAGTTTTTGGAACATAGCCATATAAAGTTACTGGTTTTGGTTTAGTTCCTGTAATTTTACTTCCAACTCTATCATTTAATGCTTTTATAGCAGCTTCGATCTTTTGTGCATGATTGTTGATTGCTGCAGTCTCTGCTGCTACTGATGCAGGATCGAGAACGAATCCTTTATCAGTTATGCTTACAATTTTACGCATATTATTACCAAAATCATTTTTTTTATTGAATGGGGGAGTTTCATTTAAACATTCTGCAGGATTAGGTTTGTCTAAACAAGAATTGCCTCCTGACCCCAAATACCAATCAGAACATTGTTCCGTACCGGGTATAGCAGTGCCAAACACAGGATCAGTTGCTAATGTGCATACTATAGCGTACCTTCTAAATGTTAAATTATAAGTTGTAGTTATAGTTTTTTCAACCGTTTCTGATACAGTAGTTGGATCCGACAGAGGAGCCATATTGCTCCTAAATGTATAAGGTGTAGCCGCTTGCAGTAAATTCCACTTATTATTTGATTCTGGTTCTATAAAAACTTCTTTTGTAGTTATATCATAAGTTGCAATGATAGTGTCTGTTAAAGTTATTGTTTGAGTAAAAATAAATGAATCACCTGATGGAGTACATTCTGACATATTAATTTCCTTAATTATTGTATTAAATTATTTTGATTATATATTTTACGCACTATGTTTGATCCAAAATAAATTTTAACTTTATTATCAAATAATTTAATATTTAATTTATTAGATGTTACCCAATTAGACGGAGTAAGTGTGGGTGTTTTGGTAATCGTACATGAGTTTGTTGGCGTTGGTGTGGGAGTTTCCATTCCAACCAAAGTTACCTCAGGAAGTATCGGAGGAGTAACAGATGGAGTAGGAGTAGGCGTTGATGTTAAACAGGGATTGAGGGAGGCATATTCTGCTGAATTCTCACCAGAATTATTATACCATGTACCTAATATTGACACATACGGATTGTAGTAGTATACGATACCATCATTATTATATCTTAATTCCCATTGTTCATTTGAAACACTGTA
>Ga0315903_10003740_pt1 | contig 20821 bp, 22 predicted proteins | sample LakEriMetagenome_7_FD_203524 | JGI IMG/M metagenome (GOLD analysis project Ga0315903, IMG submission 203524) | Freshwater fungal communities from buoy surface, Lake Erie, Ohio, United States - Buoy 2 MA119 | ecosystem: Environmental > Aquatic > Freshwater > Lake | place: USA: Lake Erie, Ohio... | reverse complement strand
CAATGTTGCAATGCGGTTTCGTCCGCTCAAATTTAGCTTTTGCCATTTTCTCAAACCTTCTTTCGATTAGGTAATATTTTGATCAGGTGGGACGACGCCGTCTGAATCAGGCGCCGCCATTAGTCGGCTTTTGCCTATCAGGCAAGCTTCTCCTTGATTTCGGCTGCAACGTTCGACGGCACCTCATCATAATGATTGAAGAACATCGAGTAGTTTGCACGTCCTTGCGTGAACGAGCGGAGCTGATTCACATAGCCGAACATGTTGGCCAAAGGCACCATGGATTCGACAACCTGTGCGTTACCGCGGCTGTCAGTGCCCTGGATTTGACCACGACGTGAGTTCATGTCGCCGATCACATCACCCAGATATTCTTCAGGAGATACAACTTCGACCTTCATGATTGGTTCAAGCAGCTTGATACCTGCTTTTTGAGCAGCTTCGCGCATACCGGCACGACCCGCGATTTCGAACGCCAGAGCCGACGAATCGACGTCATGGTACGCGCCGTCATACAGCGTGATTTCGAAATCAATGATCGGGAAGCCGATGAGCGACCCGGACTCAGCGGTTTCGCGCATGCCCTTTTCAACCGACGGGATATATTCCTTCGGAATGTTACCGCCCTTGACTTCGTCCTTGAAGATGATGCCCGTACCACGCTCGCCCGGCTTTACCGTGAACTTGATGCGGCCAAATTGACCCGAACCACCCGACTGCTTCTTGTGGGTGTAATCAACGTCAACTTCGCGCGCGAGATATTCACGATACGCAACCTGCGGCGCGCCAACATTGGCTTCGACCTTGAATTCACGACGCATACGGTCAACGATGATGTCGAGGTGAAGCTCGCCCATGCCCTTGATGATCGTCTGGCCCGATTCATGGTCAGTCGAAACACGGAACGATGGATCTTCAGCCGACAAACGATTGAGCGCGATGCCCATCTTTTCTTGGTCAGCCTTGGTTTTTGGCTCCACCGACAATTCGATAACTGGCTCAGGGAACTCCATACGCTCCAGAATGATCGGGAAACGTTCGGCGCACAATGTGTCGCCAGTGGTCGTTTCCTTCATGCCGGCAAGCGCGATGATGTCGCCTGCAAATGCTTCGTCAACGTCCTTACGTTCGTTGGCGTGCATTTCGAGCATGCGTCCGACCTTTTCTTTCTTATCCTTCACTGAGTTCAGATAGGTGCCCTTGACGAGACTTCCTGAATAGATGCGGATGAAGGTCAGCGAACCAACGAATGGATCGTTCATAACCTTGAACGCGAGTGCCGAGAATGGCGCGTCATCAGTCGCAGGACGGCTATCTGGTTCAAGTGTGTCCATGTGGACGCCCTGAACATCAGGAATATCTAGCGGCGAAGGCAGATAATCAACAACGGCGTCGAGCAAAGGCTGAACGCCCTTGTTCTTGAAAGCCGAACCACAGCAAACAGGAACGAACGACTGGTTCAGCGTACCCTTGCGGATCAGCGCCTTCAGCGTTGCAACGTCAGGCTCATTGCCTTCAAGATATGCTTCCATGGCGACGTCGTCTTGCTCAACGGCAAGCTCGATCAATTCGCTACGATATTTCGCAGCTTCGTCGGCCAAGTCAGCAGGGATATCTTCGTAGAAGAAGTCCGCACCAAGCGATTCATCTTTCCAGATGATTGCGCGGTTGTGCACAAGGTCAACAAGACCCTTCAAATCCGCTTCAAGGCCGATTGGAATATACAAAACAGCTGGCTTTGCACCCAGACGATCGATGATCGATTGCACGCAATATTTGAAGTTTGCACCAGTACGGTCGAGCTTGTTGATGAAGCACATGCGTGGAACGCCATACTTATCGGCCTGACGCCATACGGTTTCGGACTGTGGCTCAACGCCGGCAACGCCGTCGAAGCAAGCTACCGCGCCATCGAGAACGCGCAGCGAACGTTCGACTTCAATCGTGAAGTCAACGTGGCCTGGCGTATCAATGATGTTAATACGGTGGTCGTTCCAGAAGCAGGTCGTTGCAGCCGAGGTGATCGTGATGCCACGCTCTTGCTCTTGCTCCATCCAATCCATGGTGGCTGCGCCATCATGAACTTCGCCGATTTTATACGACTTACCGGTGTAAAAAAGGATGCGCTCGGTGGTCGTGGTTTTACCGGCGTCGATATGCGCCATGATCCCGATGTTGCGATACATATTGAGTGGATGGCTGCGTGCCATATGCTTTACTCCGAAGTGTGGGCCACCGAAGTGGCCCGAATGTGATTACCAGCGGTAGTGTGCGAATGCACGGTTGGCTTCCGCCATACGGTGCGTATCTTCACGCTTCTTGACGGCGTTGCCACGGTTCGATGCGGCATCCATCAACTCACCCGACAAACGGGCGGCCATGGTTGTTTCGCTGCGGTTACGGGCAGCGCCGATCAACCAGCGAATTGCAAGTGCCTGTGCGCGCTCTGGACGCACTTCGCAAGGAACCTGATAAGTCGCACCACCCACGCGGCGGCTGCGCACTTCGATGCCTGGCTTTACGTTGTCCAGCGCTTCATGGAAGGTCTGGATAGGGTCTTTCTTGGCGCGGGCCTCAACAGTTTCCAAAGCACCATAAACGATACGCTCTGCTGCTGACTTCTTACCATCAAGCATCAGGTTGTTCATGAACTTCGAAAGCACGATATCACCGAATTTGGGATCGGGAAGAATGATGCGCTTTTCGGGACGACGACGACGTGACATATTTTATTTCCTTTATCTCATGGGACCAGTGGCAGCGCAGATGCGCGCCAAACGGGCCAGCCTATGGTGACGTTCGAATTACTTCGGACGCTTCGCACCATATTTGGAACGCGATTGCTTGCGGTCCTTGACACCCTGCGTATCGAGTACGCCGCGAAGCACGTGGTAACGCACACCGGGAAGGTCGCGTACGCGGCCGCCACGGATAAGCACAACACTATGCTCTTGAAGGTTGTGGCCTTCGCCTGGGATATAGGAAATAACTTCGCGCTGGTTTGTCAGGCGAATCTTCGCAACCTTACGCAAAGCCGAGTTCGGCTTTTTCGGAGTGGTTGTATATACGCGGGTGCAAACGCCGCGCTTCTGTGGATTTTGGTCCATCGCAGGGACCTTTGACTTGGTCTTCTGCGGTGTCCGGCCCTTGCGGACCAGCTGGTTAATCGTTGGCATATCTTCACCTTTATTAAGCGGTTACTTTGGATGGGCAGCCGTATTTTGCGGTGGAGGCTCAGCCTTTGGCCCACCCGGCCGATCACACAATGTGCTGCTATTCTGAGTAATTCCTAGGGCCAGAGAGAATCACCCCTCTGGTCACAGGAGTGCGCGCCATTAGCGCCCGCTGGCTGCTGGGTCAAGTAGTGCGGCCACGCTCCATCAACACGTCATTTTCGATCCTGATACGCCACCACAGCAGCACAGCATTCAGGATCGAGAAGGTAATCGCCAAGGCAGGTGCACCGAGAAGAAGCGGAAGGACCGCAATCTCCACAACGACCAAGGCATAATTGGGGTGCTTGATGAAGCGGTAAGGGCCGCGCCGCACGCGCGGAAAATGGGGCGCGCTAATGATCCGTGTGGTCCACCATCGGCCGATGCTCGCCAACGTCCAAAAACGGAAGGCTTGGCTCGCGATAAAGATGCTGAGCAAGAGCATGTCAGGCGCGGACGTGGGTGCAGCAAACAAAGCGATTGCGACCAACCAGCCGCTGTGGAGCACGATAAAAAGGGGGTAATGGCGCGCCCCATGCTCGCGCCCGCCTTCGGCCAGCAAGCGGCGGGTATTGGCATTCGCATAGGCAAGTTCGGCCAGTCGCTGCATTATGACATATGCAAAGACGATGAGCGCCCAGATTGGCCAATCGAATAATGTCATGGCTTGAGAAGCCCCATCGCGCCGACAAAGCCCGGTCCAAGCGCGGTCAACAATGTTGGTTTCGCAATTGGTCCGGCCGCAAGAAGCGCCTCCAACACAAACAACACCGTCGGCGAACTCATATTGCCATGGTCGCGCAAGACTTTGCGGGTCGCGGCGAGGTCATGCTTTAGATAGTCGGAGAGCGCATCTACCACGCGGCCGCCACCCGGGTGACAGGCGGGTTCAGCCATGCCCGCTTTGGTTAGGCCTTGTCGTGCGATAAAATCGTCGCAGACGGGCGCAAAATGGCTATTCACGAAAACGGGTATATCGCGCGCTAGCACCAGATCAAACCCTGTATCGCCAATCTCCCAGCCCATCATATCCAGCGTGTCGGGCCAGACATGGCTGGCAAAGGCGGAAAGCGCAGGGCCGGGCCCTGCCCCGACCACCGCCGCTGCGCAGCCATCGGCGAACAAAGCAAGCGCAACCATATCTTTTTTGTCCATCCGCGCATGGTCATAGGCAATACTGCACAGTTCAAGGCTTACAAGCAGGACGGGCTTGTCCGGATTGGCCCGAAACAGGTCCGCAGCGACCCCAAGTCCAATGACCCCGCCAGCACAGCCATAACCAAATAAAGGCACGCAGCGCGTGTCGGGCGCGAAACCCATTTTCGCTAGCATCCGGCTTGGTAGGCTGGGCGTCATTGTTCCTGTGGTCGATACGAAAACAATCTGCCCTATGTCAGAGGCCTGCAAGTTTGCGCGCGCCAAAGCCTGCACGGCCGCCGCTTCAAAAATCTGTGCGGCAACAACCTCATAAACACTTGCCCGCTTGGCCCAGCTTCTGGCGTCAAAATAATATTCGGGTGGCATGGCGATATGGCGCTGCGAGATACCCGTGTTGCCCAATATCTCGGCCATGCGCGGCGGCAGGGCCTGCCCTTTGGCCTGCGCCAAAATCGCCAAAACGTCCGCTTGTGTGATGCCGTGCGGCGGCACGGCAGTGCCAAGCGAAATTAATCTAGGGAGAATCTGTGGCATGAAGCGTAACAGCTACGCCTGTTCACATGTTTCCGCTAGGCAGACTTTACCCCTAAGCGAATTTCCGGCAACGCACCGTAAAGATGACAAGCGGCCTGCAGCTTGTTAGAGGGCCGCCGAACCGACATTGAAAGAAGTCTCCATCATGAATGCCATCACCCGTCCTGTCCGCACCAGGGTCGCACCATCACCCACTGGCGATCCGCACGTCGGCACTGCCTATATTGCTCTGATCAACTATTGCTTTGCCAAGAAACATGGCGGGCAATTCCTGCTGCGGATTGAGGATACGGATCAGGCACGGTCCACACCGCAATCGGAAAAAATGATTCTGGAATCGCTCCGCTGGCTTGGGCTTAGCTGGGATGAAGGTCCGGATGTTGGCGGACCGCACGGCCCCTATCGCCAGTCGGAACGGAGCGCGATCTACACCGCGCATTGCGACCGCTTGCTGGCCGATGGCCATGCGTTCAAATGCTATTGCACGCCTGAAAAGCTCAGCGCCTCGCGCGCGGCCCAAATGGCGGCGAAGTTGCCGCCCAAATATGACGGCACCTGCCTTTCATTGACGGCCGACGACTGCGCGAAGCTGGACGCAGACGGCGTGCCACATGTTGTCCGCATGAAAATTCCGACGACCGGCACATGCATCGTTCAGGACACATTACGCGGCGAGATCGAGTTTGAATATGCGGTGGTCGATATGCAGGTGCTGATGAAATCAGACGGCCTGCCGACTTACCATCTCGCCAATGTTGTTGATGATCACCTCATGGGTATCACCCATGTCATGCGTGGTGAGGAATGGATTTCGTCGGCGCCAAAGCATTTATTGCTCTACCAATATTTCGGTTGGGAACCCCCGGTGCTCACGCATTTGCCGTTGCTGCGCAATGCCGATAAATCGAAGCTGTCGAAGCGTAAGAACCCGACCAGCATCTTATTTTATCAGCGCGCAGGATATTTGCCGCAGGCGATGCAGAACTTCTTGGGCCTCTTCATCAAATCGGCTAGCGAAGAAGACGAAAAAACCTCACTGCAGACGCTTATCGACGAATTTGACGTGCACAATATCTCGCTTGGCGGGCCGGTGTTCGACACGTCGAAGCTGGACTGGCTGAATGGCCGTTATCTGCGTGAAGAATTGAGCGTTTCCGAGTTTCTGGACGCCGTAAAAGCATGGGCATTGAATGACAGCTATCTGACGCCCATCGCCGAAATGGCGCAGGCGCGGATCACCAAAATGTCGGACTTGGGCGGCTTGACCGCAATGTTCTTCATGAACCGGATTGACGGCATGACCGCAGAGCGGCTGCGCGATGGTGTGAAGTTGGAGCAAGACGTGCAACGCGCTGCCTACACCCTTGGTTTGCAGCAGTTTGACGGTATGATCGACTGGAACAAAGAAGGCGTTGAAGCCACGTTACGCCGCACTGCCGAGGTCTTGGACGCGAAGTTGAAGGATGTCATAAGGCCTTTCTACATCGCCATCACCGGCAGCGCGCAAGGCGTACCTTTGTTCGACGCGATCACGCATTTGGGCCGCGATATCATTCGCGAGCGGTTGCGCCATGCAATGGAATTGCTGGGCCCTGCAACGTCTAAAGAGGCGAAGGCCTGGACTGATTTGCTGACCGCGCCGCCAAAGGCCGAATGACCGCTTTCGCGCTACCACAGGATTGGCAGATACCACTGAGAGCGGCGCTTGCTGCGCCGGAAACCTTGGCACTCCGAGGTTTTCTTGACGCGGAACTGGCCGCCGGCAAGACTTTATTCCCGCCGCAGAACGCATGGTTCCGGGCGCTTGAACTGACGCCATTTGATAAAGTGCGCGTCGTCATTTTGGGACAGGATCCCTATCACGGCCCGGGCCAAGCCCATGGGCTGAGCTTCAGCGTGCCGCCGGGTGTCCGGCCGCCGCCAAGTCTTTTAAATATTTACAAAGAGTTAGAAGGCGACTTGGGGTTCCCCCGCCCGCGCCATGGTTTTTTGGAGCATTGGTCGCGGCAAGGCGTGCTGTTGCTCAACAGCGTCCTCACGGTCGAAATGGCCAAGGCCGCGTCGCATAGCAAAAAGGGCTGGGAGCCGTTTACCGACGCGATTATCGCGCAAGTAAACAACAAGACAGATCCCGTCGTCTTCATGCTGTGGGGCGCTTATGCCCATAAAAAGGCGGCGTATGTGGATAGCAGCCGCCATCTCGTGCTCAAGGCCGCACATCCATCGCCTTTGTCCGCGTATAACGGGTTTCTGGGCTGTAAACATTTCTCGCAATGCAACGCCTTTCTGGTTAGCAACGGGTTCCCGCCAATTGATTGGAAACTGCCCGATGTCATTCTATGAACAGTCTTATATTTATTTCAAGCCGTTGAAAAATTAATGTATTATATCATTTTTACATCGGGCAAAAAGGCCAGGGCATAGGCGGCATGACGCAGATGACAACGCCGTGCGGCCGATGCGCGACGATTTCGAAATCGCTGTTCCCGCGATTGATGATTTGGTAGCAGAGTCACAAAATGCGATTGGCAATCAAGGAGGGGCACGCATGACGGGTGAAGTATTTGGCGGCGCAACCGTGTCGATCATGGTGGAACGTCCCGGCCCCGGTATCACAATTTTATGATGCGAGATTGGATGAAGCAGGCCCTGCGGGAGCCTTTGGTGCATTTCCTTGGTGCAGGATCAGCCTTGTTCCTACTCATGGGACAGTTTGGCGGGGAAGACAGCCTTGACCGCAGCATCACGATCAATGAGGCAGACGTTGCGCGGCTCGCATCGCAATGGGAACAGACATGGCGGCGCGCGCCCACCCAAGAGCAACTCGACAGCCTGATCCGTGATTACATCAAGGAAGAAATCTATTTTCGCGAAGGCATGCGCCTTGGCCTCGACGTCGATGACCCCGTCATCCGTCGCCGCCTGCGCGCCAAAATGGAATTTCTGGCAAATGCCGAAATCCAGAATATGGAGCCAACCGAAGCCGCGCTTCAAAGCTTCTATGCCGCCAACAAAATCCGCTATGCCGAAAAACCGGCCTTCAGTTTTGACCAGATATTTTTGGGTGACGATGCAGACGCCGCGAAAGCATCGGTCCTTGCCCTGAACGCCGGAAAGCAAGTGCGGGCACAGCCGTTGAGCGCATCTGCAAGCATGGAAAAGGCCGCGTCGGACAGCATTGGCCGCGAATTTGGCGATGGCTTTGCCAACAGCCTGCGCAATTTGACCAAAGGGCGCTGGAGCGGACCAGTCCAATCTGGTTTCGGCTGGCACGCCGTGCGCGTCCGCGACATTGTAGCGTCAGGGACACCGCCTTTGTCCGACATTCGTCAGCGCGTGTCCAACGACTGGCGTGCCGAAACGCAGGCCACACGCGAAGCGGCTGCCTATCAGGCGCTGCTCGACGGATATGACATACGCATCGCCCAGCCGTGATTGTCCGCTTTCTCCTTTTGCTCCTGCTCGCCAGTGGCTTCACGTCAGTTGCCCGCGCGGACGATTTGCAACCCGGCTATTTGGAAATCCGCGAGCGGGAAACCGCGGCGCACCAATATAAAATTACATGGAAAGCACCCATAAGGCCCGGCCTTGCCGCGCGCGTGGTTCCCGTTTTCCCCAATGATTGTAAGGCAACCGAACCCGTGCGCAGTGTGGACGCCGCCGCTTTGTTGGCGCGCTGGGATATTGACTGCAGCGAAGCATTGGCAGGCCGTTCTGTTCGCTTAAGCGGCATGGAAAACACACCAGCTGACGCCTTGCTGCGCTATCAATCCGTCAATGGCATCACGCAAGCCGCCCGGCTAACGCCCGCCAGCCCAAACGCTGTCATCATGCAAAAGGCCGACCGATGGCAGGTCGCGCGGACCTATTTTGTGACCGGCGTCGAACATATATTGATGGGATATGACCATTTATTGTTCGTGCTGTGCCTTGTGCTTTTACTCAATGGCGCATGGCGCGTGGCAGCAACAGTAACGGCCTTCACAATAGCCCATTCGCTGACCTTGGTGGCCACAACGCTTGAACTTATCAGCGTCCCCGGCCCGCCGGTTGAAGCCACAATCGCCTTATCGATTGTCTTCCTCGCCGTCGAAATCGTGAAGCGCAAACCTGGGGAATTGCGCTTGTCAGAGCGTTTTCCATGGGTCGTCGCCTTTCTATTTGGCTTGCTCCATGGCTTTGGCTTTGCAGGCGCATTGGCCGAAATCGGACTACCGCAGGGCGAAGTGCCTATGGCATTGCTGACCTTCAATCTGGGCGTTGAGGCGGGGCAGCTTGTCATCGTCGCCGTGGCGATGTTGGTCTTATGGGCGCTCCACCGCATACACGCGCTCTACGCCGCCCGTGCTCAGCTGGTCAGCGCTTATGCCATTGGCGGCATAGCCGTCATGTGGTTTTTACAACGCGTCCTGCCCGCTTAAGCGGCACGCAAAGGCGGCATATCTGCTTTTGGGGTAACGTCTGCCGTCAAAAGCCGCTAAGCCAAGGTTTAAGCGCATTTGGGGTGACAATGGCATGGCGGTTTTGCAGCAGGGACAGGGATTAATCGGTATCGCGTTGATCCTGACATTGGCATGGGCCTTGTCCGAAGATCGCGCTGCACGCCCGTCTTGGCGTTGGATATTCAGCGCGCTTTTTGTGCAAATTGCCCTCGCGCTGGCGGTCACCCGCGTGCCGTTCATCTGGACCTTGGTCGGCTATGCCAATAATGCCGTCGCGGCCGTGGAAAAGGCGACATTGGTCGGGTCCAGCTATATGTTCGGTTATACCGGCGGCGCGCCCATTCCCTTTGTGCTCAAGCCCGGCGTGGAACAGCCTGTTATCGTCGCATTTCAGATATTGCCGCTCATCATCGTCTTTTCCGCGATATCGGCCTTGTTGTGGCATTGGGGTATCTTACGCGCGGCGGTTCGTGGCCTGTCATGGGCCTTGCGCAAGACCTTAAGCGTTAGCGGCGTCGTGGGACTGGGCGGCGGCGCGACCATGTTTTTGGGTGTGGTCGAATCCCCGTTGGTTTTGCGGGCGTGGTTTGAACGGATGAGCCGTTCCGAATTGTTCATGATCATGGTGTTGATCATGGCGACCATCTCCGGCGCTATTCTTGTGCTATATGCCACCACCTTGTCCAAGACGGTGCCGAACGCCGTGGGTCATATGATTGTGGCCTCACTGATTTCCTTACCTGCCGCTGTTTTGATTGCGCGGCTGATGATCCCTGGCGACGGCAGCATGCGCGCAGAGGATGCAGAGGCCGATCTGAAATATGAAAGCAGCATGGACGCAGTGATCAAAGGGACGATGGAAGGCATCCAATTGGTGCTGGCCGTCATCGCGATCATCATCGTCGTTTTCGCATTGGTCAATTTGACTGACCAATTGCTGGCCCTGCTGCCCCAAATGGATGCACAGCCCCTTACTCTCAAACGCATTTTCGGCTGGCTGTTCGCGCCGTTAATGTGGAGCATCGGCATCCCATGGGAGCAAGCACCCGCGGCAGGCGCATTAATGGGCACCAAAACTATCCTCAACGAATATGTCGCTTATCTTGATCTCGCTGCCCTGCCCGCTGATAGCTTTGACGCGCGCAGCAAGCTGATCATCACTTATGCCTTATGCGGCGTTGCGAACCTTGCCAGCGTCGGTCTGTTGGTATCAACCATCGCGACGCTCGCGCCCACACGGCGGGCGGAGGTTTCCGCGCTGGGTATGAAAAGCTGGGTCGCCGGTAATATGGCGTCCGCTATGACGGGCGCGGTTATTGGACTTGTCACCTTGGCCTAAGCCTTTTCATCCGCTCATCGCACTTGGCAGACCACCCTACATATCATCTTGAACGGATTGCAATTTGCAGCCGAACAGCGACGAAAAGTAGCCGCAAATAAATGGCGACCGTAATATGTAGGAATACGAAAATATGGTGCCGCCTATAGGATTCGAACCTACGACCCCCGCATTACGAATGCGATGCTCTACCAACTGAGCTAAGGCGGCATATGGCGCTTCGGCCGGGGCTCGCATAGCCAACAGCGCCGGTGAGTTCAAGTGGCCTTTGTGCGGGGCGGGGTTAATCGCCCGAAAGCACCCAGCCGACGCTGATCTGCTTGGCGGCCAATGGAACGTCAAGCCGCGCCTCGCTAAAATCGACCTTTGCGCCTGGCGCAAGCGTGCTGGCCTTGGCTTTCATTTTCCAACTGTAGACCGGCCTGCCACTGGCATCCTTAAGCGTCACCAGCATGTCGGGCACATTTTGCTGCACCCCGGTCGGGTTCACGATGCTGCCGCTCGCGATAAAATAGGGCGTGCCATCTTCGCGCGCGTTCAGTGCCAGATTATCGTTGAGCACAATGGTTAGGTCGGGTTGCTCTGTCGTGCTGGAAAGGCCGATATTTGGCATACCGAAATAAGAGATAGCCGTGCCAATGAAGGTGACCGTCAGCGCAAAGATGACCGCTACCAAAGTCCAGATTTTCGCAGGGCTGCGGCGTTGGTTAAACGGTGGCTCATGCGCAAAGCGGCTTTGCTTTGGTTCTGTATCTGCCCATTTGCCTGCACTTAACGACGGATCGACATATACAGGCGCCTGATCAGGCTCGGCTGCGCGCTCAGGCGCAAATCTTGGGAAGGCGGGCTGTGCGTCCTCCGCACCCGTTTCTGCGCCCATGAAACGTGGAGCGGGGTCTGGGGCTGGGGCTGGGGCTGGGGCGCTTTCTGCCGGCTCTGCACCTGCTGGTGGCATTTGTACGGGAGCAGCAGCCTCTGGCAGGGCGACAGTGGGCGCCGGATCGCTCGGTTCGGCGGGGGCGGGGATGGAGGGTGTTGGCACCGTCGGGGGCGGGGGCGGGGGAGCCGCCGCTTCTTGAAACCATGCATGCTTGCAATTGGCACAGCGTACTTGGCGGCCATCAACACCAACGGCATTGTCAGGAACATTGTAACGTGTGCGGCAGGAAGGGCAAACAAGCAGCATGGATAAGACTAAACAGCAGCATCTTGTGACTTGCAACCCTGCTGGTGAAAAATGCTGTGGACGACGCGTTTTCGGTTGATGACTCGACCAGGAATAGCCCTTAACCCGTCCTGCCTTTATGCCATTTATCGCTGCGATGTTGCGCATATAGGCGTTTGACAGGCTGGGACTTCAACCAAGTCGCAGCCTTGCCTCATCGGTATCGGGCTGGGTCATCCGTGCGCGCATTCCGCTTGCTGTGAAGACGCTTGCTATGCTTAAGTCGTGCTTCACGGTGGTTACTGTGTTAAAGAAGAATTTATGATCAGTCGCTCTATCGCTTTCTTATTGTTAATTTGGATGCTGGGTTTTGCCTGGTTTGCATTGCTGTTACCGCAGCCAGCGTCCATCACGCCAACCGATGGCGTTGTCGTACTGACAGGTGGTGCCCACAGAATTGATCGCGGCCTTGAAATATTGGAATCGGGCAAGTCCAAAAAATTGCTGATTTCGGGTGTAGACCGCGATGTGAAGCCGCCTGAGCTTGAGGCACAATACCCAAAATCTGCCAAATATTTCGAATGCTGCATTGCGCTGGGCTTCCAATCGGTAGACACGCGCTCCAATGCGTTAGAAACCGCGGCATGGGCAAAGCGGAACAATATGCGCAGCATTCGACTTGTTACGCATGATTGGCACATGCGTCGCGCACGCTTTGAATTGGACCGGGCTTTGCCCAATGGCATCACCGTCACCAATGACGCAGTGTCGACACAACCGTCGCTTGGCGGCTTGTTCAAAGAATATAATAAATATTGGTTGCGCGCCGTCGCGTCGCTTCTTGGGCTTTAAGCCATGATGGTAGTCATCCGGTCTGCTGTGTACATCGTGATATTTTACACAGGTTCGGTGTTTTTTGTCGTGACCGCATTCTTGGCACAATGGTTCTCCATCCCGCTGATGCAGTGGGCCGTGCGTGGCTGGTCGCGCTGGCAATATAGCTGCTACCGCCGGATATTGGGCATCAACATCAAGATTGAGGGCGCATTGCCGCAAAAGCCCGTTCTCTATGCTATCAAGCATGAAAGCATGTTTGAAACCATCGACATGCCTCGCATGTTTCGCAAACCCGCGGTGGTGACAAAGAAAGAGCTGTTCGATATCCCCTTATGGGGTCCCGCCGCGCGGGCTTATGGCATGATACCTGTTGATCGCAATGGCGGCGCGGCGGCGCTGCGGGCCATGTTGGTTCTGGCTAAAAAAATGATCGCCGATGGACGCCCAATCGTGATCTTCCCCGAAGGTACCCGCGTTGCCCCCGGCCACCAGCCGCCATTACAATCGGGCTTTGCCGGCCTGTATAAGCTTATCAATCTTCCCGTCGTGCCGATTGCGGTGAACAGCGGCACGTTAAGCCCGCGTAAGGCTGGCATCTGGAAATCAGGGACGATTACCTACAAGGTAGGCGAGGAGCTTCCCACGGGCCTGCCTCGCGCGGAAATTGAGGCGCGGGTTCACGCCGCCATTAATGCATTGAACGTTTAGTGCTTGCGTCCGAAATCGGGCGCGTCATCATCCTGACCCTGCTCCACAATCGACCGTCGGATATTGCGGGTGCGGGCAAATAATGCCTCCAATTCGTCGCCTTTGTCGTACCGGATCGCGCGTTGGAGCACGCTTAAATCTTCGGAAAAACGCTGCAGCATTTCAAGGACGGCGTCCTTGTTGGACAAAAACACATCGCGCCACATGACGGGGTCGGATGCGGCGATACGGGTGAAATCACGGAAACCACCGGCGGAATATTTGATCACTTCGCTTTGTGTCACGCCTTCCAAATCATCAGCCGTGCCGACGATCGTATAGGCAATCAAGTGCGGCAAATGGCTGGTGACGGCAAGAACCATATCATGGTGGCGCGCGTCCATAATTTCGACATCGGCGCCAAGCTGCTGCCAAAAAAAGCGCAGGTGTTCAGTAGCGGCCTCTGGTGCATTTTCGGGTGGCGTCAATATGCACCAGCGACCCTTGAACAAGGTCGAGAAACCAGCGTCAGGACCACTTTTTTCGGTGCCAGCTACAGGATGGGCCGGAATGATGATCGCGTTCGGAAGCGCCGCGCCGAGGGCCTCTGCCACGCTTTGCTTGCAGGAACCGACATCGCTGACAATCGCATCGACTGGTAGGTCAGCCGCGAATTCCGCCGCAACCGTGCCCATAGCGCCCACAGGCACGCACAAGATGACAAGGTTCGCATCCATCACCGAAGCGCCAGACGTATCAGTCACATCATCGCAGATACCCAGCGCAACCACGCGTTCACGCACGGCCGGATCGGCGTCATGCCCCGTTATACGCACGGAGGGCATCTGCGCCTTGACCGCGCGTGCCACCGATGAACCGATGAGGCCCAGACCAATGATCGTCAGACGCGCGAAGGGTAACATTACGCGTTCGCGTCCAGAATCTTGCGCAGGGCCGCCATGATGCCCCGATTTTCCTCTTCGGTGCCAATGGTGATGCGTAGGCCGTTGCCAAGCCCCTGCCCCGGCAACCAACGGACGATATAGCCTTCGGCCATGAGCGCGTTAAACGCTGTCTCTGCGCTGCATGTGCCTTCGAAAAAGACCATCAGGAAATTGCCCCAGGATGGAATGACCTTCAATCCATGGTTAGACAATGCCCCAAATTCTGCGACCATCCAGTCACGCCATACGGTATTATGCTGACGGCTGCGCGTCACGAAATCTCTATCTGCAAGCGCAGCGATAGCAGCAGCTTGTCCTGCGGCCGTCACATTGAACGGCGCACGCACGCGGTTGAGCGTTTCAATAAGGCCCGCATGGCCATAGCACCAGCCAATGCGTTCTGCCGCAAGGCCGTAAATTTTTGAGAAGGTCCGTGTGATCAAGACATTGGCATGGCGGCGCGCCAGTTCCAATGCGGCGGGACCGTCATCCTCAAGATATTCGCCATAGGCCTGGTCCAGCACGAGCACACAATTGCCAGGCAAACCCGCATGCAGCCGGGCAATTTCGGCATCATCGGTATAAGTGCCCGTAGGATTATTCGGGTTCGCCACAAAAACCACGCGGGTCTTTTCAGTCACCAGCGCCAGCAACGCATCAACATCGGTGCCATAATCCTTGTCCGGCGCGACGATCACATTGGCTGCCGCTTTGCGGGCCGCAATGTCATAGACCGAAAAACCATAGCGGACGTAAATGATATCATCGCCTGCGCCCGCATAGCCCATGGCAATGAGGTTCAGCAATTCATCCGAACCCGTTCCACAGACGATTTGATCGCTATTTATCTCATAGGCCGCGCCCAATGCTTCGCGCAAAGCGGTACAGGCTGGGTCAGGATAGCGGGCCAAAGAAGCGCTTTTATCCACCAGCGCCGCCGCAGCATCGGCACTGCAGCCCAACGGGTTTTCGTTCGCCGATAGTTTAATCAGCACGCGGCCATCGTCCGACTTTGCTTTGCCGGGTGTGTAGGCGCTGATCGCTTCAATCCATGGTTTGGCTATGGGTGTGTTCATGCCCGCGGCCATAGCGGCGACAGCAGCGAAGCGCAACGTGTCGCCAACGCACTAAGGTCAGGACCACTTCTATTGCGAGTTTCTATTGTTTCGCACGAAACCGCTGATATGGCGGTCATCATGCAGAATGATACGCGTTTCGGTCTAGATAAAAAGGCACAGTTGCTTGGGCCCGTGCGGCTCGACAGCGGTGTCGCATTTGCGCCTGTCGAATGTGCCTATGAAACCTATGGCGAACTGAACGCCGACAAATCCAACGCCATATTGATTTGCCACGCGCTCACTGGCGACCAATATGTCGCATCGAACCATCCCGTTACGGGCAAATCGGGCTGGTGGACGCGCATGGTTGGCCCCGGCAAGCCGATAGACCCAGCGCGCCATTGCATCATTAGCATAAACGTCTTGGGCAGCTGCATGGGGTCGTCCGGCCCCGCCAGCATCGATCCGGTAACGGGCGTGCCTTATGCTATGGGCTTTCCGGTCATCACCATTGCCGACATGGTCCGCGCGCAGGCGTTGTTGCTTGACCATCTAGGCATCGAAACATTGGAAGCCGTAGTCGGCGGATCCATGGGCGGGATGCAGGCTTTAAGCTGGGCCGCTCTGTATCCCGAACGCGTTCGCTCTGCGGTTATCATTGCATCGACCGCGCGGCATTCGGCGCAGAACATCGCTTTTCACGAGGTTGGGCGCCAGGCAATTATGGCCGACCCGCGCTGGAACAATGGCGCTTATTATGGGCATGAAACGCCAGCTTCTGGCCTTGCCGTAGCCCGCATGGCAGCGCACATCACTTATCTGTCCGAAGCGGGCCTTACCGAAAAATTCGGCCGCCGTTTGCAAAATCGTGATGCCAAAAGCTTTGGCTTTGACGCCGATTTTCAGGTCGAAAGCTATTTGCGCTATCAAGGCCTCAGCTTCGTCGACCGCTTTGATGCCAACAGCTATCTCTACATCACCCGCGCGATGGATTATTTCGATCTGGCCGAGCCGCATGACGGCGTGCTTGCCAAGGCATTTGCAGGCACCAAAACGCGTTTCTGCCTGATCAGTTTTGACAGCGACTGGTTATATCCAACTGCGGAGTCGCGGCGCATTGTACATGCCTTGAACGCGGCGGGCGCGGCGGCGAGTTTTGTGGAACTATCGAGTCCCTTTGGCCATGACGCATTTTTATTGGACGCCCCAGAAATGAACCGCATTGTCGACGGCTTTTTGCGCGCAGGGGAAAGCCGGTGACATCTTTGCGCTCAGACCTAGCGATTATCGCCCGCGAAGTGCGCGCCAATGCCCGCATTTTGGACGTCGGCTGCGGCGATGGTCTGTTGATGGCGGCATTGCGCGACACCAAAGATGCCGACGCGCGCGGGATGGAGCTGGATGCCCGCGACGTTGCAACTGCGGTCGCGCGCGGGCTATCGGTGGTTCAAGGCGACGCCGATACCGACTTGGCCGATTATCCCGATGGTAGCTTTGACTATGCAATTTTAAGCCAGACGTTGCAGACCACCAAAAGGCCGGATCTCGTGTTGGATCACCTAGTACGGATCGGACGGCAGGCCTTTGTCTCCTTCCCCAATTTCGCACAATGGCGCATGCGTTTGGCCCATATGTTTGGCGGACGCATGCCCGTGACGGAGCAGCTTCCACATAGCTGGTATGACACGCCCAATATCCACCATGTTACCATTGACGACTTTCGTAGTTTCCTCGGCGAGCGGAATATCAGAATTGAAGGCCAATGGTTTTTGTCCGGAGATAAACCGCGCAATGGACGGCTTGCCAATCTGTTGGCAGAACATGCGGTGTTCCTGCTGCGGCGCGATTAGGCGGCCTCGAAACGATAATGCCTGTTGCGCCACCCTACACGCTTTGCTAGGGGCCGCCTCCTACCTGTCTAGGCGCGTGCGGCCATGGCGGAATTGGTAGACGCGCAACGTTGAGGTCGTTGTGGGCGAAAGCCCGTGGAAGTTCGAGTCTTCTTGGCCGCACCAGGCAGTCTGTATTCCTCACCCAGACACTCAAAAACCTGATCCCAGGCAACTCTCAAAAGGCCAGTTTAGGCTAGGTTTTTTGATTTCCGCTATGGGCGAGACGATATCTTGAGCATCTGGCTTAACGGGCCTGCGACCTACATTTGGACCGGGCGTCTCCGGCATCAGCTTTTCGTCAATCCCAGAAAACCGTGCTTGCCAGGGCTTAATGGAGATACTGCACCCGCGCAGCCTATTTGACCGCGAAAATAGCGACGAGTTCTTCAGGAGCCACGAAAGATCGCTCAAGGAGTTTCGCTAGGTGCTTGTGACACCGCCCATGCGCCTTTGCGATTGCTGCAAGCGATAAGGTGGGGTTCTCCATCACAAGCCGGCGGGCTTCGAACGCCTCAGCAAGCTTAAAGATCGCTTTTTCATCGCGCTTGGGTGGCACTGGCCGCTCTGCTGCTTCTTTGTCTGGTATAACCAGCCTTATCTGGTGTCCTTTTCGGGCGCGCTTGGCAGGCACCGTCAAAGCAACCGCCGTTTGTTCGTCAGATGCTGGGAGGCCCAGAAGAGATGCAAGCCTCTCTGGCCTCAGCCGAACAACAATATGGTCAGTATAGAGTGTAATCCGCTCTGTGAGCCTCTGGATAAGCTCATACTTGCTGTTGGCTGCGCCACTTCGAAGCATTGCTGCTGTAAGGTCAGCTTGGGCCAGTGCATTTTGGAGCGTGGTTGCTTCGACGTCAGACCCTGCGAGCTTAGCGATCTCTGCTGGGCTGTTAAGATAAGCTGCGAGACGGCCAGTTGTCAGCTGCTCTATGTCATGTGCGTTGACCCGCCAGATGGGCTTCGTGTCTGCCTTGTGGGTCCGCGTGATGTAGTAGCGATAGTGGGTGGTCTTGCCCTTGGTGGCATGGGCAGGCGTCATAGGTCGCTGCTCGCTATCGAACAGGAGGCCTGTCAGCAGGCTTGGATGTTGTGCTTTGAGGCGCCTGGAACTGCCCGAAGCATTCTCCTTAAGCTTGGCTTGGACGGCATCAAACAGGTCTTGAGAGACGATAGCTTCATGCTCGCCGTCATAAACCTGCCCTTTGTGGACGATCTTGCCGAGGTAGATCGGGTTAGAAAGCAGGTGATAAAGCGTGCCTCGTCTAAAACAACATCCACCCCTGTGCGGGCCGCTGGCCCGGTGCTGGACCTTGGTCGTATAGCCTTGGGCGTTCAGATGATTGCCAAGGTCCTGAACGGATGGGTGCTTGAGATATTGTTCGAAGATGTATCGGACGAGCGTCGCTTCTTTTGGGTTCGGGATCAGCCGTCTGTTCTCAAGATCATAGCCCAGAGGAACAGGGCCTCCCATCCACATGCCCTTTCGCTTTGAGGCAGCGATCTTGTCTCTAATCCGTTCGCCTGTGACCTCACGTTCAAACTGGGCAAACGAGAGAAGCATGTTGAGCGTAAGCCTGCCCATGCTGGTTGTGGTATTGAACGACTGGGTAATCGACACAAAGCTCGCCTTGGCTGTATCCAATACATCAACGATCTTGGCAAAGTCAGACAAGCTTCGGGTAAGCCTGTCGATCTTGTAGACTAGGATGATATCGACCCTGCCATCTGCCACATCATTCAGCAGACGCTTAAGGCCAGGGCGTTCCATGTTTCCCCCTGAATATCCGCCATCGTCATAACGCTCAGGCAGAAGATGCCAGCCTTCATGCTTCTGGCTCAGTGCATAAGCAGCACAGGCCTCATATTGCGCATCAAGGCTGTTAAACTCTTTTTCCAGGCCATCCTCGGTGGATTTGCGCGTGTAAACGGCGCAGCGGAATATCTTCTCAACCACGGCGCTTGATCCCAAAGAACCTTGGACCTGACCAATGTGCGCCTGTTACCACTCTCGCAATCTCACTCAGAGAGCCATAGATTTTATCAGCATAGAGATATCCGTCTTCTCTCACCTCAACGCTGATAGTCTTGCCATTCCATTCTCGGACCAGGCGGGTGCCGACAGACAGAGAGCGGCGAACAGAATCCACGCGTTTCTTCTCTCTTGGCTGGCGGCTCTCGACCAACACGCGATCGAACTCAACCGGAACCCAGCCAGGAATGCCGCCATAGGCATGTTCGCGGACGCGCTGGGCGTAGAGCCGACGCAGCAGGCCAATTGGGATGTTGGGAGGTTTAGCACCTTCGAGCCGTTCCCAGCGGGCATGCAGCTCCGTTTTAGAAAGGGTGGGAAGGATGGTGATGTCTTTTTGCCAGGCGTCATCGGTGATGGGTTGCATGAGTTGCCCTCTTGGAGAGTAGGCCTCATGCCTGCCTCCACCACCCAGAGCCCCGTGGGTCAGGCCCAGCGGGGCAAGCAGCGCGTGCCAGCGCTACTACACACTACGCTACTGCTCGAACTGGAAGTGAAGTCCAGTAGAATATGCTGGGTGTATTCAGAACGGTGCACCTTGGAGGATGCAGTAAGAAACGATTTAGAGGTCCGCTTTGCGCCCAGGAGGGGCAAATGCAAGGAAATTGACATCGATCTAGCCTTGCCCTTTCTGCTTATGACGGGCAAACCAGCGGGAACAGGCAAATAACGATAAAGGTTCTCGCGATCGGGTTTGCCGGGTGTGAAAATTGTTAAAGGTTGCAACGCGATGCCCGATGCCAAACGAAGTGCTCTATCGAAGTCTCAGAAACGGGTCCGTCTCGCCCCAAGTGAACGACAGACGCTCATCCTCGATCATGTTGCAGAGATTGTAGCGCGCGACGGTGTTTCGGCCTTGTCGATGGATCGCATCGGGCGTGAAGCGGGTATAAGTAAGTCTCTTGTCTACAATTATTTCCCCAATATAACTGATTTGCTGAGGCTTCTTCTGCAACGCGAATGGAGGCGCTTGCGACGACAACAGGTCGAAGCAGCTCAAAAAGCTAATACTTTCGAGGATTTGGTTCGTTCGGTTACACATGTTTACCTCAAATATATTGATGAGCGGGGTATGTTGATCGAACGGTTGCAAGCCGAACCCTCAGTCTCTGCTATTCACGACCCCACAGAGTTCGGTCGAGACACCGCCGTCAGCTATCTGGCCGAAATTGTTGCCGAACATTTCAATTTACCTCCCGATATCGCCAGAGCAGCAACAGACATTAGCTTTGGTTTGCCGGCCGCTGCGGGTGCCTATTTGTTGCAACGCAAACTCAGTCGAGAAGCGCTTGAAGACTTAACTGTCACCATGATCCTAGGGACGCTGACTGAGATCAAGCGTGAACATACAAATCGGCACCAGCCGATCCGGCGTCAACAACCGGCATCAATCTGAGCGCTCAACTGACGGCTTTAGAAGTTCGGGCGTGCGTTTGGGCGGCGTATCCGCGATCGCAACGAGATCGCGCTGCAACCCAAATTCGGCGCGAATGTCATCCAAAGGTTCACCGAGACGATGCTCAA
>Ga0315903_10003733_pt1 | contig 20837 bp, 20 predicted proteins | sample LakEriMetagenome_7_FD_203524 | JGI IMG/M metagenome (GOLD analysis project Ga0315903, IMG submission 203524) | Freshwater fungal communities from buoy surface, Lake Erie, Ohio, United States - Buoy 2 MA119 | ecosystem: Environmental > Aquatic > Freshwater > Lake | place: USA: Lake Erie, Ohio... | reverse complement strand
CCCTGTCGGGCGCTTGTCAGACATCGCTTCCTCCCCCCACGCGCGATAGCTTCGCCGCAGGGCTATCACCCGCCCCCGCAAGGGTCAAACGGCGGCGGGACTTCCCTCGGCGCGCGCGGTGCGGCATGATGCCGAAACGCCGGGGCCCCAGACCCCGGATGGGGAAGGGAGACACGTATGTTCAAGCGGACCATGGTCACGACGCTCGCCGCCTCGGCGGCTTTCGTCTCGCCGGCGTTCTCGCAAGCGCCCGCGGAGTTTTTCGCAGGCAAGACGGTGACCGTCTATGTTGGCCTGTCCGCCGGCGGCGGCTACGACCAGAACGCGCGCCTCGTCGCGCGTCACATCGGCAAGCATCTGCCCGGCTCGCCGACGTTCGTGGTGCGCAACATGCCCGGCGGCGGCGGTCTTGTGATGATGAATTACGTCGCCGGCGTCGCGCCGCGCGACGGCCTGCACATCGCCGCCCCGCAGCGCGGCGTGCCCTTCGAGCCGCTTCTGGGCTCCGCCTCGCACGCGAAGTTCGACACGCTGAAAATGCATGGCCTCGGCTCCGTCAATTCAGATACGTCCGTCGCCATCATCGCCGCGCGCACGGGCGTGAAGAAATGGCAGGACCTGCGCCAGAAAGAAGTCATCGTCGCCGGCACGGGCGTCGGCACGGAGAGCGTTACGGTGCCTTACATCGTGCGCAACACGCTGGGCCTGAAGTTCAGGGTGATCGCGGGTTATCCCGGCGGCAGCGAGGCGAGCCTCGCCATGGAGCGCGGCGAGGTTGACGGTCGCGGCACCTATTCGTGGACCAGCCTCAAGCCGCAGTTCAACGAATGGATCGCCAGCGGCAAATACGTGATCCTTTATCAGCAGGGCCTGCGTCGCCATCCCGATCTGAAGGACGTGCCGCTCATCACCGACTTGGCGGAGACGCAGGAGCAGCGCGACATCTTCAAACTGCAGTTCAGCGCTTTTGAGATCGGCCGGCCGTGGTTTTATGCGGAAGGCGTGCCGATGGATCGCGTGAACGCGATGCGCCGCGCCTTCGACGCCGCGATGAAGGACAAGGACCTGATCTCCGATTCCGAAAAGGCCGGCATGGAGGTCAATCCGATGACCGGCGAGGAGATGATGGCGATGCTCAAGGACGTCTATGCGACGCCGAAGGAGACCGTCGCGCGTCTTGCCGCAGCCTCAAGCCTCCAGCCCGATCTGAAAGTGCTGGAGCAGAAGAAGGACGAAAAGCCGGCGCAATGATCGCGCCGGCGGGATGACGTTGCGAAAAGGCGCGGTCGTCGTTCGGCCGCGCCTTTTTTGTCGCTTCGCTCGCAAACGCGCTTAGCGACGCGCGCAGACGCGCCGGCCATAAACGTCGCGCCAGCAGCGGGGACGCGGGCGCGTGGCGTCGGCGATGAGCGCGCCGCCCGCCCCGCCGATGGCCGCGCCCGTCAGCACGCCGGTCGACGTGCCGCTCGCCAGCCCGCCGATCACCGCGCCGGCCGCCGCGCCCACGCCGGCGCCGGTCGCCATGCGCTCCTGTCGGGGCGAACAGCCGCCAATCGCGGCGGCTGCGAGCACAATAGCGCCCAGCGTCATTGCTTTCTTCATGGGTAGCCTCTCCGGTTCGCCTAAGCGCTCAAGCTCCCCTTTTCGGGGCCGGCTTGCAAGCTTAGACTGAGCCTTTCGCGGAGATCTCAGCCCTTGGCGCGCAGGAGGCGCGCCTTTTCGCGGCCCCAGTCGCGCTTCTTCTCGGTTTCGCGCTTGTCGTGGAGCTTTTTGCCGCGGGCGAGCGCGATCTCGATCTTCGCGCGCCCTCTCTCGTTGAAATAGATTTTGAGCGGCACGATCGTCATGCCTTCGCGCTCGACGCCCTGCGCCAGTTTGGCGATCTGGCGCGATTTCAAGAGCAGGCGACGGGGCCGGCGCGGCTCGTGATTGAAGCGGTTGGCTTGCAGATATTCGGGAATGTTGGCGTTGATGAGCTCGACCTGCCGGTCGCGCGTCACGCCCACATAGCTTTCAGCGATGGTCGCCTTGCCGGTGCGCAGCGATTTGACTTCGGTTCCGGTGAGCGCGAGCCCCGCCTCCAGCACCTCGCCGATCTCATATTCGTAGCGCGCGCGGCGATTGTCTGCGACGACTTTGAAGTTCCGGGGCTCTTTGCTCGCCACGGCTCATGTCCCGACAGGCAGGCCCGCGAACGCCATCGCCTCGCGCAGCTTCGCCTTGTTGGCGTCGGTCATCGGCACGAGCGGCAGGCGCGGCTCTTCGCGCATTTTGCCCATCAGCGAGAGGCCGTATTTCGCGCCCGTGACGCCGGCTTCGAGGAAGGTGGCCAGATGCAGCGGGGTGAGGCGGTCCTGGATCTCGAGCGCCTTGCGCGCGTCGCCTGCGTCCCACGCGTTCTGCAATTGCGCGCACAGGCCCGGCGCGATGTTGGAGACAACGGAAATGCAGCCATGCGCGCCGGCCGCGAATGTGGAGAGCGCGGTCACGTCGTCGCCCGACAATTGGATGAAGTCGGGGCCCATGGCGGCGCGCTGCATGGAGATGCGCCCCACATTGCCGGTCGCGTCCTTCACGCCCACCACGTTCTTCAGTTCAAAACAGCGCTTCATCGTGTCGACCGACATATCGATCACCGAGCGCGGCGGAATGTTGTAGATGACTATCGGAATCCCGATTGCGGCGTCGATGGCCTTGAAGTGCTGGAACAGGCCTTCCTGATTGGGCTTGTTGTAATAGGGCGTGACGATGAGCACCGCGTCCGCGCCAGCCTTTTCGGCGTGGCGGGCGAGCTCGACCGCCTCGCGCGTGTTGTTGGAGCCCGCGCCGGCGATCACGGGCACGCGGCCGCGCGCTTCGGCGATGCAGGTCTCCACCACGCGGCGGTGCTCGTCATGGGAGAGGGTGGGGGATTCGCCCGTCGTGCCGACCGGGACGAGGCCATGGACGCCCTGCTCGATCTGCCAGTTCACGAAGGCGCGGAAGGCCGCCTCGTCCACCTCGCCGTCGCGGAACGGGGTGACAAGAGCCGTCATCCAACCCTTCAAAAACTTCGCCTGAGGCATGGCCCTATCCTTCCCCTGCGCCCATCTGAGCGGCGCCCTGCGCCGGCCTTGCGGCCGAAACCTGCTGAAAACAGGAGATTGGCTCGCCGCACGCGCGCCGTATTCGCACGGTCTCCTGCTGGCGTTGATAGCCCCTTGGGCGTGGCGAGGAAAGAGGCCGCGCGCAGCAGCCGCCGCCTGTCCCCATCTTGGGGCCCCTCGGCGTCCCTTGGCGCCGCTTGTCGCCCCTTGGCGCTCCTTGGCGCCGCGCGAGCGGGGGCGGACGTGGTTAGCGATGCGTAAACGTTCGGAGCGCAGTTTAGTCCACTGAACACGAGGCGCAGGCTTATGCAGGCGAAATGGGTGCGGGGACGATGGGCGGCGGGGCTTGCTGGGCTGGCGGGGCTCGGCGCGCTGGCGTTCGCCGGCGTCCAACTCCAGACGGCCCGCGAGCGGGCCGTGGACGCGCCGGAGGCGGCCTCAGGCCCCGTTCCGGGCGGCTCCCTGACCCAGCGCCCGGCCGCGCCCGAGGCTGGCTTCCTCACGCTCGCCCCGGCTGGCGCCGCCGGCGCGGGAGACGCGGCGGCCGAGCAGGCGCCGCCGACGCCGCAGTCGCCGCCGACGCCTGGCCTGGTCGAGGAGGCGATCGGCGCGCCTGCGCCCGTGCGCGCCGACGCGGCCGCGCTGCGCGAGGCCATCGCCGCCTATCGCAAGGGCGACCTTTCCGCGGGCGACGCTGCTGCGCAGAAGGCGCAGGACGATCTGGCCCGCTCCGCGCTCGCCTACGCCGCCGTGCGGCTACAGCCCAAGGCGGCGGGCTATGAGCGCATCGCCGCTTTCATCGACCGCCATCCCGACTGGCCGCGCGACGGTTTCCTGCAGGCGCGCCTCGAGGAGGCGACGCTGACGGAGAAAATCGCGCCCGCGCGCGTGCGCGAGCGTTTCGCGCGACAGGCGCCGACGACCGCATTCGGCCGCTTCGCCCTGGCGCGCGCGCTGAAGGCGGAGCGGCCCGAGGAGGCGCAGGCGCTGGCGCGGCGCATCTGGCGCGAGGATGATTTCGGCGCCTGGCTCGAGGGCGAACTGCGCAAGGAGTTCGGCGCGGCGTTGCGCGCGCAGGATCACCGCCATCGCGCCGCGCGCCTGTTCTACAAGGATCAGCACCCGGCCTCGCTGCGCGTGGCCGCGGCTGCGGGCGAAGACGACAGCGCGCTCGCCAGGGCGCGCAGCGCAGTCGCAAAGGAACAAGCCTCCGACAAGCTGTTGGAGGCGGTTCCCAAGGCCCTGCGCGCCGATCCCAGCCACATATTCGCGCGCGCGCAAAAACTGCGGCGTGAAGGAAAGTTCGCCGAAGCCGCCGCCGCGCTCGACGAGGCGCCGCGCGATGCGGAGCTTCTGATCGACGGCGACGCCTGGTGGAATGAGCGCCGGCTGATCGCGCGCAAGCTGCTCGACGCGGGCGACGCCGAGCGCGCCTACAAGACGGCGGCCGGCCACAGCGCGCGCTCGACCGAAGACCGCATCGAGGCGGAGTTTCTCGCAGGCTGGATCGCGCTGCGCTTCCGCAACGATCCGGCTGCGGGCCGCGCGCATTTCGAGACCGCAGGCGAAATCGCCCGCACGCCGATCTCGCAGGCGCGCACGCTCTACTGGCAGGGCCGCGCGCTCGAGGCGCAAGGCGAAACGCAGCGCGCCATGGCGCTCTATGCGCGCGCGGCGGATCATTCGACCGCCTATTACGGACAATTGGCGCGCGCGCGGCTGGGCCTTTCCGACCAGCCGATCCGGCGCGCGCAGGCGGTGGCGCAGGGCGAGGCGCGGCTCGCCCCCGTGCGCGCCGTGGAGGTTTTCGAAGCGGTGGGCGAACGCGACCTCGCCTTCCGCCTGACGACGGATCTCGCCCGCCGGCTGGAAGACCCCGCCCAGATCGCCGCGCTTGCGCGCGTGGCCGCCCGCGCCCGCGACGCGCGCGCCACTCTTGTGATCGGCAAGCTCGCCTCCCAGCGCGGCGTCGCGCTCGACGATGCGGCTTTCCCCCTGTTCGGCGTGCCGGAGTTCGAGCCGCTCGCGCGCTCGGCCGAAGCGCCTGTCGTCTACGCCATCGCGCGGCAGGAGAGCGCGTTCCAGCCGGATGCGCGCTCCCACGCGGGCGCCAAGGGGCTTATGCAGATGCTCGCCTCCACCGCCCGCCGCACCGCGCAGCGCGCGGGCGTGCCCTTCGAGGAGGACAGGCTGATCTCCGACCCCGCGTTCAACGCAAAACTCGGCGCGGCCCATCTCGCCGAACTGATGGACGAGCACGGCCAGTCGCTCATTCTCACCTTCGCCGCCTATAACGCGGGCGGGCATCGGGTGAAGCAGTGGATCGCCGCCTATGGCGACCCGCGCAAGCCGGAGGTGGACCCGATCGACTGGGTGGAGCGGATTCCCTTCTCCGAGACGCGCAATTACGTGCAGCGCGTGGTGGAGAATGTGGGCGTCTACCGCGCCCGTTTCGGCGCCCCCGACGCGCCGCGCCTGGTGCGTGAGGATTTGCGCGCGCGCGAGATCCGCCTGGCCTCCAGCGCGCGCTAAGGCGGCGCCGACGGCCTGCGGCATTGATCCCATGGATGCGGCGGCGCTAGCATGCGCGCGGGCCAAGAGCGCCGGACGCGCGCAGGCCAAGATCGCCGGACGCGCGTGGAGACATGATGAGCGCAGGAACCAGCCATTTCATCTCAGCCCCGGACGGGCTGCGCCTGCATGCGCGGGTCTGGGGGCCGCAGGACGGGCGGGCGACGCCGGTCGTCTGCCTTCCCGGCCTCACCCGCAACGGCGACGATTTCATCCCCCTCGCGCAGCGGCTCGCGCAGGACGGGGCGGGCGGGCCGCGCCGCGTGATCGCGCTCGATTATCGCGGGCGGGGGCTTTCCGAACGCGATTCCGACTGGCGCAACTACGATCTTCGCGTTGAGAACGCCGACATTCTCGCCTGTCTCGACGCGCTTGGCGCGGGTGAGGCCGTGATCGTGGGCACGTCGCGCGGCGGGCTGCACGCCATGCTGTTTTCCGCCACGCGCCCCACCTTGCTGCGCGGCGTCGTGCTCAACGACATCGGCCCGGTGATCGAGGCGCAGGGTCTTGCGCGCATCCGCTCCTATGTCGGCAAATTGCCGGCGCCCGCGAGCGTCGAGGAGGCGATGGACCTTTTGCGCACGGCTATGGGCGGCGGCTTTCCCGCGCTGAGCCCGGAGGACTGGCGCGCCTATGCGCTGGCGACCTTCGCCCCCGGGGAGGACGGCCGGCTCGCGCTGCGCTACGATCCTGCGCTCATGCGCACGCTCGAGGGGCTCGACCTCGACGCGCCCCTGCCGGACGTCTGGGCGCAGTTCGAAGGTCTCGCCCATGTTCCGGTCTTGGCGATCCGGGGCTCCACGTCCGATCTGTTGTCGCAGGCTACGCTTGAGGGCATGCAGGCGCGCCATCCGCGCTGCGAAATCCACCTCGTGCAGGGGCAGGGGCACGCGCCCCTCCTGCGGGATGCGCCCACGCTGGCGCGCATTTGCGATTTCATCGCGCCGCTCTAGGGCCGGGACGCGCGCCAACAGCCTTGCCAATCAAGCCTCGGTCGGGCATATCCTCCCCCGCGCGCCGGGTTCGCCCGCCGCGACGCGGAGACGTGGCCGAGAGGCTGAAGGCACTCGTTTGCTAAATGAGCATACCCCACAAGGGTATCGAGGGTTCGAATCCCTCCGTCTCCGCCATTAGCCCGCCATCGTCCGTAACGCGCCGCGCGCCTGCGCGACGTTTTTCGCGTCCGATCGCGCGCGGGCGTCGTTACGTGATGATCCAGAATTCGCCTGACGCGAGAGTGACCGCGTTGAAGGTTCCGATCAGCACGCTCGCCGAACCGCCGACGCCGTCCGCGTCATAATAGAGCTTGTTGGCGGACGTGTCGTAAACGAGCCGCTGCGTGGAGTCTGAGGCGGAGGTCGTTCCCGCGCCGGCGCTGAATTCGCCGGCGGACAATGCGCCCAGAGCGCCAAGCCCCGTGAATATCGTTTTGGAGAGATGGATGACGTCGTCCGTCACATTGTAATCGCTGAACGTGTCCGATCCGCTGAGCGAGTTGAAGACGAACGTGTCCGCACCCGCGCCGCCTGACAATTGGTCCGAGCCCGCGCCGCCATAAATCGTGTCCGCGCCGTCTCCGCCGAAAATATAATCGGCGCCGGTGGAGCCGGTGAGCGTGTCGTCGCCGCCGAAACCATAAAGGATGCCGAGCTGGCTTGCGGTGATGGAATCGTTTCCGGTCGTGCCAAGCGACACAAGAGCCGGATGGGTCGTCTTCTTGGACGTGTCGTTCGTGTTGACGATCGTCATACTGGCTTCAATGACGCTCGCTCCCGCCTTGATGACCGTATTGTCGTAGGTATAGGCCGAGCTCGCGCCCTGGTTTCCCGACTGGGTGTAATAGGTGGTCGAATCGTTCCTCACCGGCGCAACCGCAGGGTCGTGCAGATAGGCGCGATAGGGGCTGGAGCCGCCGACCGTGATCGAAGTGCCCGAGACGGAGAAGGACGATTCCACGAAAGCGATGGCCGGAACATTGTTCGTGACGCTGGTGGAGGACAGGCTCGCCGCATCGTTGCCGCTCGAGTCCTGCACGGCGTTGGCGTTATTGGCTGCGGTCGGGTCCGTATAGGCGACCGTGACCGATTGCCCGTTGGTGACGGCGCTCGACAACGTCAGTTCGACCGTGGAGCCAGAGACCGCGACGCTGCTTACAGAGCGCGCGGAGCCGCCGACGGTGACGGAGAAAGCGCTCGTCGCAGCCGTCGTCGCGCTGAGCGTCTCGTTATAGGTGAGGATGACCTTCGTTCCATCCGCGTTCGTCTCTGCGCTCTGGAACACCGGCGCCGTCGTGTCCGCGACATTGTTGGTGACGCTTGTCGATGCGAGGCTCGCCGCATCATTGCCGCTCGAGTCCTGAACAGCGTTCGCATCATTGGCGCCGCTCGGATCGGTATAGGCGACCGAGACCGACTGGCCGTTCGTAACCGCGCTCGCCAGGGTGAGTTCGACCGTGGAGCCGGAGATCGCGACGCTCGCCTTCGCCGTCACCCTGGACGGTCGGACCGTCCAGGGTGACGGGAGAGGCCGCCTGGTACGCGCAGGTCGGTCTCGACTGGGCGCCTGAAATCAAGCCGCGCAAGCTCGAGGCTTTTCTTGGCGGGCCGGTCACGCTGCGCGGATCCATCGATGAGGACGATGCGATCGGCGCCTCCATCGTCGTCGGCCGCGAGCTCGCGATGGATGAAGGCAATCCCTATTTGCGCGTGGAGGCGGAGGCGCGCGGCAGTCTGGTGTCGCGTGAGGCGCTGAGCCTTGGCGCCTTGAAGCTCACCCCCAATGACAATGTGCAGATCGGCGCGCTGCTCGGAAATGTCGGCTTGCGCTTGCTGCAATATGGCGATACGAGTTTCTGGGTTTTCGGCGGCGCGGGGCTAGGGTTGACGAGTCATCCCAGCCTCACCGCGCAGACCCGCTGCAAATGTCTGAGCGAGAATGTCAGCTATGGACTGGCGCTGCAGGCCAAGGCCCAGGTCGAACACGCGCTCAGCGACAAGACGTCGGTCTTCCTGCAGGGCGCTTACCTGTGGATGCCGCGCGCGAAGATGAGCGATTATCGCCCCGCCTTCACGCGCTATGAACGGGTCGTCCTCCCTAGCGCCTCCATCAGCCTGCGCTACGCGTTCCGCTCCTAGGGCCACAGGCTCCGAGGAAAAATCGCGAGATATGTTTTCCATGGCTTCCGCGCCCGCTATGATCGCGACGACGGGGCGCACGAGGCATGCGCCCTGCTGGTTCTGGCGACGCGCCAGCGGGAGGATCCATGCAGATCGTTCATGCGGAAGACTTGCCATGGTCGGAGCGGCAGGAGCGTCACCGTGAAGGCTCGCTTGCCTTTCGGAACCTCTTTCAGGGCGAGGAAGGCGACCCCAACAATTTCCGCCTCGTGCTGTCGAAAAACTCAGGCGAGTACAAAAGCCCGCGCCACAGGCACAATTTCGATCAGGTGCGCTTCTGCGTGCGCGGGGCGGCGTCGATCGCTCCGGGCAAATCGTTGGAGGAGGGCGACGTCGGCTATTTCCCCGAGGGCGTTTTCTACGGCCCGCAGGACGATCAGGGCGGCGACCGCGTGACGCTCGTCTTTCAGGGCGGCGGCGCCAGCGGCCTTGGCTATATGAGCGCTGCGCAACTGCGGCGCGGCACTGAAGAGCTCGAGAAATTGGGCGCCTTTTCGGGCGGGCGTTTCATCCGCCAAGGGTCGGCGCAATCGCGCGACAGCTACGAGGCTATCTGGGAGCATGTGATGGGCCGTCCCATCGCCTATCCCGATGGACGATACGAGGACGCCGTTCTTGTGCGCACGAAGGCTTTCGCGTGGCGTGAGATAACGCCGGGGGTTGCGCAGCGCGCGCTTGGCGCGTTCACCGAGCGCGGCGTGCGGCTCGACATGCTGCGCATCGAGGCTGGCGCGCGCGTCATCGCAGGCGAGGCGGGCGCGATGTCGCTGGTGTTCGTTACGTCGGGCAGCGGCGCTTTGGGCGAGACTTCGCAGGTGGGCGCCTACAAGGCGTGGACCTGTCTGCGCCTTGAGAAAGACGAAACGCTTGCGCTATGCGCAGCCGAGCGCAGCGAAGCGCTCGTCATCACGCTGCCATGGATCAGCCGTAGCTGAATCCGCCGTCCACTGCGAGCGACTGGCCGGTGATGAAGGAGGCGTCTTCGGACGCCAGAAACAGAGCGGCGCCCGCCATGTCCTGCGGCTTCATGATGCGCGGTATCGCCTGCGAGGCGCGGACGCGGCGTTCTCTTTCCGCCGGGTCTATGCCGCCGGGGCGCTCGACGCCGGTTTCAACGGAGCCGGGCAGAATAGCGTTGACCGTGATCCCGTGCTCGCCCAATTCGCGGGCGAGCGAGCGCGTGAGGCCGACCAGCGCGGCCTTGGTCGTGATGTAATGCGCATAGGGACGGCCGGGCGGCATGCGCACGGTCGCGGAGGACAGGTTGATGATGCGGCCCCATTTGCGCTCAATCATGTGCGGAACCACGGCGCGCACGCAGTGAAACGCGCCGGTGACGTTCACGTCGAGCGCGCGGCGCCAGTCTTCATCCCGAATGTCCTGCACGCGGGTGGGCGCAAGGCTGGACCAGCGGGCGTTATTGACGAGGATGTCACACGCGCCAAAGCGCGCGACGCATTGGGCGACCATGGCGTCCACGGAGGATGAATCCGTGAGTTCGGTGGCGATGGCGAGCGCCTCGCCCTTATCGCGCAGGATTTGCGCGGCGACTTTCTCCGCCGCCTCCATATTACGATCAGCGAGAGCGACACGCATGCCCTGCGCGGCGAAGCGAAGCGCTATAGCCTCGCCGATGCCTTGCCCCGACCCTGTGACGATTGCGACGCGCGTGCTCATTCCTGCTCCCGACCCGGACCTGTGCGCCATGAGTCCACGCGCGCTTCCAGCGACGATAATGCTTGCGTGAACACGACGCCGAGGAGGACGACCACGATGAGCGAGGCCATCATCTCCGTCGTGCGCAATTTCTGACCCCAATAGGCGATGCTGAAACCAAGCCCGGCCGTGGCGCCGAACAATTCGGCCGCGATCACGCCGGTGAGCGCGCGACCGACCGACAGGCGCAGGCCCGCGATGAGTATTGGCACCGATCCGGGCAATTGGACCTTGAGGAAAAGGTCGCGCCGGTTCGCCCCGAAGGCGATCGCCGCCCGCATGAGGTCGGGGTCGGTGTTTTTTACGCCAGAAAGCGTGTTCGCGTAAATCGGCGTCATCGCAAACAGAAAGGCGATGGCGATGATCGTGGGCTCGCCGAGCCCGAGCCATGCCACGAACATCGGGTAAAAGGCGATGGTCGGCGAGGAATATTTGAACCAGATAAACGGCTCGAGCGCATGTTCAAACGTGCGCGACCAGCTGGCGAGCACGCCGAGAGCGCCGCCCACGAGAACCGCCAGCGCGAGGCCGGCGAAGAACTCATAAAGGCTCACCCGTATGTTCTCGATCAGCTCGCCCGTGTTCAATTGCCGCACGATCTCCAGCGAGACGCGGATCGGCGTGGAGACGAAAAACGCCTTCACGAAGCCATAATCCACCGCCATCTGCCAAACGAGGAGGATGACCGCGAAGGAGAAGAGCGCGCATAAAAGCGTCTGGTTGCGCCGCCACAATCTGCTCATGCGGCGGGCCTCCAATTGCGGAACCTGTCCTCCATCAGACGCACGCTGAGCGTGAGCGCATAGCCGAACAGGCTGATCGCGAAGGCGTAGACGAGGAGGCGATCAAAGCGCATGCCCTGTCCATAGGTCATGATCTGGTAGCCGATGCCCGCCTGCGAGACGAACATCTCGCCCACAACGACGGAAAGCACGCCGCGCCCAACGCCCAGCCGCACGCCCATCAGGATTGACGGAAGGCAGCCTGGCACAAGCACTTTCAGGAAGATATCCGCATTGGTGGCGCCGAAGGCGCGTGCGGCGACGATCAGGCGATTGTCGGATGAACGAACCCCGGCCATTGTGTTGACGAGGATCGGGAACACGGCCCCGAGAAAGACGATCGCCACTTTCGAGGCGAGGCCGATGCCAAGCCAGACGATCAGAATCGGCAGCAGCGCGAGCCGCGGCGCGGTGTAAAGCGCCATGAGCGGGGGCTCTAGGAACAGGCGCGCGCGGCGCGATACGCCGAGATAAAGGCCAAGTGGAACGCCGACCGCCAGCGCCATGGCGAAGCCCGACGCGAATGCGGCGAAACTCACCCAAGCGTGCAGCAAAAAATCATCCGTCTGGAAAACCTGAAAGGTCGCCGCCCAGACGGCGCTGGGCTTGCTGGAGTAACGCACGTTGATCCACCCCCACGTGGCGGCGGCTTCCCACAACAGGAGAAAGGCTGCGACGGCGAGGGTGGAGACGCAGGCGCCCCAATAGGCGTCCACAAGCGCCGCGAGCCGCTTGCCGGCGCCGCGCGCGGGCGATCTGGTCGCAGCAGGGCGCTCATCGCGCATCAGACGACGCCCTCGATCATCTGCAGGGCTGCGAGATCGGCTGCGATGTAATCGCGCAGCTGGCGGCGGTAGGCGAGAAAAGCCGGGCTGTCGAGCATGTCGGGCGTGCGCGGGCGCGGCAGGTCGATGGGAACCACCGCACGAACATGGCCGGGATTGCGGCCCATCACCACAACCTCGTCGCCCAGCATGATCGCCTCGTCGATCGCATGGGTCACAAAGATCGCCGTCTTCTTGTCGCGCTCCCAAATGCGCAACAACTCGCCGCCCATCACTTCGCGCGTCTGCGCGTCGAGCGCGCCGAACGGCTCGTCCATGAGCAGCACGTCGGGATCGACCGCCAGCGCCCGGGCGATGTTCACGCGCTGGCGCATGCCGCCGGACAATTGGTGGGGATGGTAATTGGCGAAAGCGCCCAGGCCCACCATGCGCACGTAGCGGCTGGCGCGTTCATCGATGTCGTCGCGCGTCCAGCGCTGCAATTCGAGGCCGAAGCGCACATTGCCGTGCACGGTGCGCCAGGGCAGGAGCGATGCGTCCTGAAACACCATGGCGCGTTCCCGCCCGGGGCCGGCGACCTTGCCTCCGCCCACCTCGATCGACCCTGCCGCATAGGGAATGAGTCCCGCGATGGCGAGCAGCAGCGTGCTTTTGCCGCATCCGCTTGAGCCGACCACGGTCACGAAGGAGCCTTTCCTTAAGGAGAGGCTGACGTTCGCGACTGCGGTGAACGTCTCGTCGCTCTTGGGCTTTCTGTATTCGATCGAAAGATCGCGGATCTCTATCTGGCCCATGGGTTCAGTTCGGCTTCCATTGCTCGAAGGAGGCGGTGAAGCGTCCGTCCCAATATTTTTCGCGCGGCCAATGTTCGGTCACGTCGCCGGAAGCGATGGCCATGTCGAAGAAGCTTTTCATGCCTTCTTCGCTCGCCAGCAGGCCGTCCTCGCGCCAGCCCTCGATCAGCTGGTCATAGGCGCGCCCGGCGTATTTCTCCTCCAGGCCTGCCCGCGCGACGAGCGTCTTCACGGACAGCGCCTTGTCGGCGCGCGCCAGCCGCACCGCCTTCACGAAGGCGCGCAGAACCGCGCGCACCGTCTCCGGGTTGGAATCGAGGAAAGGCTTCATTGCGTAGAAGGACTGAATGGGAAAGTCCTTCATGAGGTCGCTTTGCTTCTGGATGAGATTGTAGCCGCGGTCTTCCGCCGCGAAATTATGGGGCCAGGTGAAGATGCCGATGTCGATTTGCTTGCTGTCCATGGCCGCAAGTCGTTCGGCCGATCCGCCGCCCTGCACGATGCGCACATCCTTTGCGTCGAGGCCCGCCCTGGCGAGGGCGAAACGGGTGAGCGCATCGGTGGAGGAGCCAAACCGCGTGATGCCCATGCGCTTGCCTTTGGCTTCCTGCATGGACTTGATGGGCGGCGCGGCGAACCAGAAGAACGGCGTTTGCACGAAGCCGCCATAGAAAACGCGCACGTCCTCGCCCGCTGAAATGGCCGCAAGCACGCTCGTGGGCGCCGCCACGCCGATATGCACCGAGCGCGCCACGAGCGCGCGCGTGAGGTCCGAGCCGCCGCGAAACGCAAGAACGCTCACGTTCAAGCCTTCCTGTTTGTAGAATTCGGCGACCTCGGCGAGATAGATCGGCAGGAAGGTTGAATCGTTCACCGACAGGCCGATCGTGAGTTTCGGCGTTTCGATCTTGCGGGCCTGTGCGAGGGCCTGATGCGCGGCGCCTATTGAGGCTGCGCCCAGCGCCAGAATTGCGCAGGCCATGATGCGGCCGGTCTTTCCCCACGCCATGCGGCTCCTCCCATGCTGCGGCTGGCGCCGCTTGTTCCGTTGGGGGCGTTCGCCGCCCCATCGCCAGCGAGCATAGGGGGATTCTCGACGCTTCGAAAGCGCGAACAGGCCTGCCGGCGCGCCGCGCGAGGCGCGCTGTCAGGGCACGATAAGCGCGCGCTCCACCGACAGCATGCGCGTGATCAGCGTCTGTAGGGCGGCCCCTGAAAGGGGGCGGATCTCCAGATTGTTCTTGCGCGCCTCGGCGAGCAGGTCTTCGTCCGCGAGGACCTCGTCGAACGCCTTCCGCAGCAGGTCCACGCGCTCCTTTGGCGTCTCCGGCGTGGTGGCGATCGCGCGCGAGAGCGCGGTCATGCCTGAATAGAAGGCCAGCGCGGCCCGCTCGCTCTCATTGCGGGCGAGATCGGTCATCAGCGGCACGTCCATGAGGTCCGGCTCCTTGCGGTTGCCGGCCTGAAGAAGGACGTTGATCTCCTCGGTGCGTAAATTAGAGCCGCGTAGAGCCTTCATCGCGGACCAGCTCGCGCCAGCGCGTCCGCTCACCTCGCCGCGCTGCATGGCGATCTCGATCGCCTCGCCGGATTTGTAGCCGTGGATGATCTTGAACTTCGCGCCGAGAATCCTGTTCGCCGCTTCCGGGAGGATGCCGCCGATGGCGTTGGGCGAAGTCGAGCCGACCACGAGTTCCTGCGTCATCACGTCGGCGAATGTGCGGATGTTCGACTGGCGCGACGCCACGAAGACGTTGGCCGATTCATCCATATTGCCGATCCAGTGAAAGGCCGAAAGGTCGAAGCGCGCCTTCGCGCCCTGCGTCACCTGCACCATGGGCAGGGTCTGCACGACCATCAGCAGTTCGGTTCCGTTGCGCGCTGCGCTATGGGCGAGATAGCTCGCCGCGGTGACGCCGGCGGCGCCCGGCATGTTGGAGGAGACCACGAGCGGGCGACCCGGCAGATGCTTGCTGAGGTGTCGGGCGAACAGCCTCGAATAGACGTCATATCCGCCGCCAACGTCGGAGCTGCAGATCATCTTGATCTGCTTGCCGGCGTAAAAATCCGCGGGGCCCGCCTGCGCGCCGGCAAGGCACGGCGCTGCGACGACGGCGGCCAGAGCCGCGGCGCATGTCCTCCACATGAAACGTCCTTTCCTGACCCGCGCCTTCTTTGCGGGCGCGGTTCGAAAGTTTTACGCAGGCTTCGGCGGCAGGGTCTCGAGCTCTTTCTCGTAGACCGGCGCCATGCGCGACTTGAGTCCATGGCGCGCGAGCGCCACCTGAAATTGTTGCTTGATGAAGGGCGATTCGTCAGCGTAGTCGAGCTGGTCTCCGCCGAGGCGACGGCTGATCCAGCACATCATCACGCCCTGCGCATTGCGCTGCGAGCCATGTTTGAAGGCGAGATAGCGCGCCGGCGTCACGCCTGCGTTGAAGTGCTGATGAAACCATCCGTTCGGCGGCACGATCAGGGTTCCGACTTCCCATTCATAACGGCGCAGCTCTTCGCCGTCCGGCCACATAAGCGAATAGCCTTCGCCGCTGAGAATGATCACATGGGCGCCGGGGCCGTGCGCATGGGCTTTCTTGTATGTGCCCACGGGAAACTGCGAAATATGGCCGCCGATCGAGCTCTTGGCGAGGTTGAAGCGCACCATGCTGCTGCCTGCGCCGCGCTCTGCGGTGGACGCGACCGAGACGTTCACCGTATCGGGAATGAAGTTCGTCTCAAGCCGCAGGCCGTTCATCTTCCCCGCGGTTGTGTAGTAATCGGGCTCGCCGTTGAAGCGATTCGTGAATTCATGTTCGCAATTGAACACGAAATCGAGGTCTTCATAGAGATTGATGACCGGCGGCGCGTTCGTCACCGCCACGAAGCGCGCAGGCGCCTGACCTGACCCGTTGAAATGTTGATGCCATGTGTTCAGCGGCACGCCGAAGATAGCGCCCGCCTTCCATTCAAAGGTCGTGCGTGCGCCTTTGCTGTTCCAGATGGTCGTCGATCCACGCCCTTCGAGGACGTAGATCATCTCCTCATAGATCTGGCGCTGCGGGGCGAGTTTTCCCGCAGGCGGAATCTCGCAGACGTAGCAGTCATTGGTCGTGCGCGAGGCGTCGTGGTTGATGAACACGCCGCGCCCGCCGCGCCGCGCCCATGGCTTGAGTTCGACGTGACGCAGATTTTGAACGTAATGCGCGCTGACGATGTCCAGCCCCTGGCTGCGGACCCAGCGAAGATAGGGCGTGTCTTTTTCCGTCGCGAATTTCTGCGCGAGATCGTCGGAGACGATCGCATCTTTTTTCGCCATTCATTCGCCTCTCAGGCTGGCGCTCCCCAGGTGGCTGAAAGTGCCACCGGCGGCGTGTGGCGTCCAATTCCCAGAGACGGGTCGCTCATTCCGTTTTGGAATGGGCGCCCGGGAGACCGGCGCGCAACGCTGAGCGCAGCCGCTTCTCCTGCGTTTTGCGCGCGTCTTCGAGGTGGCGCAGGAACGCCTGCGCGGGCAGCGAAAGCCCGCCGTGCGCCGGGTGCACGAGCTTGATCTCGAAACGCACTTCCGGCTCGAAAGCGCGTAAGACCACATCGCCGGAATCGAACTGATCCAGCGCCGACACGGGATCGATGATCGCCAGGCCGCGGCCGTTCGCAACCATTCGGCCCGCAATCATTGAATAGCCGGTCTCGGCGATCACGTTGCGCGTCACGCCGGCCTCGGCGAAGACGCGATCCAGCAGATGCGAGAAGGCGGTCTCGCGGCCCAGCGAAATGATCTCCTCCCGCTCAAGGTCACGCGGGCGGATGGTGCGCGCGGCGGCGAGCCGGTGTCCCTTTGGCAGGATGCACACGGCCGCCCCGCTCATGAAGCCTTCGGACGCCATGCCCGCCGCGCTTGTGGCGGATGAGGTGAAGCCGATGTCAGCCTGCTGCGTCGCGATCCAGTTCGGCACGTAGGACGAGCCCCGCACGTTCAGCGTGATCCGCACATCGGGACGCCGTTCGAGAAATGAGGTGACGGCGTCGGGCAGGAAACGCATGGCCAGCGGCGGAATCGCAACGATCCGCAGATGGCCACCAGCGCCGGTGGCGAGCCGTTTGGCGTTGCGGCCAAGCTCCTCAACCGCTGAAAAGACGCGGTCGGCCTGGCGCAAAAGTTTCTCGGCCTCCGGGCGGGGCACGAGGCGTCCCTTGTCGCGCACGAACAGCTTGAGGCCGCTGGAGCGCTCCAATTGCGCAATCAGCTTGCTGATGGTGGGCTGCGTGAGGCGCAGCAGCTTGCCCGCCTCCGTTACGGAACCCGAGCGCATCACGGCGCGAAACGCCTCCAGCTGGCGCAGGTTCATCCCATTCCTCCCCGGCATGCGATTGGTCGTTTTCGGAATTGGACAGCAAATCCGTCCGGGTGGCAAGGTCTGGCGAGTTTGGCTGCAATCGCTTTTGGTGTGGCGCAAGATGGAAGCAAATCGCAAGGACGCTCTGGTGGATCGCCTCGCAGCGCTCACGCGATGCGGGCCGGGCACGGCGATGGGCGAGCTTCTGCGCCGTTTCTGGCATCCTGTCGCGACAGTTGAGACCGTCGGAAAGGGTGAGGCGAAACCCCTGCGCGTGATGGGGGAAGACCTCACGCTGTACCGTGGCGAGAGCGGGCGGCCCTATCTCGTGGGCGGTCACTGCGCGCACCGACGCACGCTTTTGCACACCGGGTGGGTGCAGGGGGAGAAGCTGCGCTGCATCTATCACGGCTGGCGTTTCGACGGCGGCGGCCAGTGTGACGAAGCGCCGGCGGAAGGGCCGGAGACCGCTGCGAAAGTCCGCATTCCCGGCTATCCGCTCGAAGAATATTGCGGCCTGATCTTCGCTTATATGGGCGCAGGCCCCGCGCCTGTTTTCGACTTGCCGCGCAAGGCGGCGTTCGAGCAGCCTGGCCTCATCGTGCTTGCGCGAAAGCAGGTTTGGCCGTGCAACTGGTTTCAGATGGTCGAGAACTCGCTCGACGCCGTGCATGTGAGCTTCGTGCATCTGGCGGGTAAAGTGGGACCCTTCGGCGAGGCGGTGACAGCGAGCGTGCCGCAGCTTGAATATTCTGAGACCGACGCGGGCATTCGTCAGATCGCGACTCGTTCAAAGACCAATGTGCGCGTCAGCGACTGGTCCTTCCCAAACAATAATCACATCGTCACGCCGGGCCGCACGAAGGACTCGGCGTGGGTGCATCGCGGCGTGTGGAATGTGCCCGTGGACGACACCCATACGATGAAGATCGGCGTCTATGCGATTCCCTCCGAAGGGCCGGAACGTGATCGCGCGACGCTCGAGCACTTCCGCAAATATGGCGACTATAATCCGGCCGATCATCATGAGGCGCTGTTCGAGCGCCGCGAATGGCCTGAGGATCCCTCCCTGCAACTCACCCCTGCGCAGGATTACGTCGCGATCATGGGACAGGGATCGATAGCGGATCGCGCGGGCGAGAGGCTTGGCAAGTCTGACGCGGGCATCGTGTTATTGCGCCGAATCTTCTGGCGCGAGATGGAATTGCAGCGCAACGGAGCGACCACCAAAACGTGGCGGCGGCTCAGCGAGGACGTGGATCTGCCCGTGCAGGGCGCGGCTGAATAATTCGCCTGAGCGCGTTCAGCGCCTGGCGTGAAGAGAGGCCGCGCAGACGGTCGAACCGGAGGGAGGAGCCAATGAGGACATTCTTCGCCGCCATGACATGCGCAACCATTAGCGCATTTTCCGGCGTAGTTTCCGCCGCGCAAGCGTCGACCACGCCGAGCTTCGCTGGCAAGAGCATCACCATGATCATTCCCTCCACGCCGGGAGGAGGCACGGATACAACCGGGCGCGCGATCGGCGCGTTTCTCACGGAGCATCTGCCCGGCAAGCCCGGGCTCGTCATCCGCAACATGCCCGGCGCAAACGGCATGACTGCGCTCAATTTCTTTGTGCGTCAGGTGGAGGCCGACGGATATACGATCACGATGGGCTCGAGCTCGCAGGCCGATCCCGTCCATTATCGTATCCCCCAGGCTTTATATAATCCGGCAGAGTTTGAGATCATCGGCGGCGCTGGGCGTGGCGGCACCGTGCTCATGATCAACAAGTCCGCAATGGCGCGTCTGCAAGACCGCAATGCGCCGCCGGTGATGATGGGCTCGCTCATGGGCGTGCCACGTTCGGGCATGCTTTCCACCGCGTGGGGAATCGAGTTTCTCGGCTGGAACGCGAAATGGGTTGTCGGCTATCCCGGCACCAACGATCTCATGCTTGCGCTTTCGCGCGGCGAGATCGACATGACCTCCACCGGCAACATGTTCCAGATCGAAAAATTCCTCTCGTCGGGCAAGTTCCAGGTGCTGAGCCAGTCGGGCTCGCTGGAGGGCGGCGCCTTTGTCGCCCGTGAGGACTTCGGCGGCGCGCCGCTGTTTCATGAGCAGATGAAGGGCAAGATCAAGGATGATATCGCGGCGAAGGGTTTCGCATATTGGAGCAGCCTGACCGCGATCGACAAATGGCTCGCCTTGCCGGCCAAGACGCCGCAGGCCATGGTGCAGGCCTATCGTGAGGCGTTCATAAACGCGGTGAAAGATCCGCGTTTTTCGGAAAAGGGCAAGACGCTCAGCGAGGACTTCGAGCCGATGTCTCACGAAGACGTTAAAATGCTGCTCGTCGCACTTAACGAGACGCCGATCGAAGCCACTAATTACATCAACGAAATGTTGCGGCGGCAGGGTCTTGATCCTGGCGGCAAGTGAATGTTTGGAGAGCCGCGCATGAGCGCAGACGGCGTTGATTACGCGCAGGCGAAGGCTGAATGGTCGGCCGCAGGGCTGGCGCCGCTGTGGGAGAGTGCCGTCTCCCACAAACCTAACGCAACCGCGCCGCGACTGCTGGCCTGGCGATGGAGCGATTTGCAGCCGCATATCTCCCGAGCTGTGAACCTTACCTCGCCGCAGGACGTGGAGCGTCGCGTTCTTCTATTCTGCGATCCGGAGCTAAGCGCGCCGGGACGCGCGCAGACAACGCGCATGCTGAATGCAGGCCTGCAGATTCTCATGCCTGGCGAAGCCGCGCGCGCGCACCGACATACGATCGACGCCATTCGTCTCGTCCTGCAGGGCAGGGGCGCGATCACCCGCGTGGACGGCCTGGATTGCGCAATGGAGCCGGGCGATCTTGTTCTCACGCCCGGTGGCGCCTGGCATGAGCACGCCCATCGTGGGACGGAGCCGATCGTCTGGCTTGATGGGCTCAACGGACCGCTGCATCGCTTTCTCGGAACGGCTTTGTTCGAGGCGGGGCCGGGTCCGAATTTCGAAGGCGCGGAGCAAACCGTTGATGGCGTCGACGCAGCCTTTCGTCCCGATCTCGTCGATGCGGACGGCGGCGCGCGTCTGTTTCGTTATCCATTTGCGCGCATGCGCTCTGCGCTTGCCGCGGCGGCGGTCTCGCGATCGGGTTTTGCGCGCGTGCGCTATGTCGCGCCTGAGAGCGGCGCGAATGCGATTGCGCTGATGGATTTGTCTGCAATCCGAATTCCGCGTGGCGCGGAGGCGGTCATGCCGCGAACGAACGCGACGGTCGTTAACGTCGTGCTCGAAGGCGGTGGCGTGACCCGCTGCGGCGAAACCGAATTCGCATGGGAGCGAAACGACGTTTTCATCACGCCAGCCAATGCGCCCGTTCGCCACAGAGCGCGGGAGGCGGAGGCGATCGTGTTCCAGATGTCGGATCGGGAGATCTTCCGTCGCCTTGGGCTTTTGCAGGAAGAGGGCGCCGACGTTATGAGCGCAAAACTTTAAGGATCGGGGCCACAGCATGCAGAAAATCTCGTTTCCCTACCGCGCCGCCACCCATCTCAACCTGCTGTATGTCGTCTCGGAGTCAGGCTCCTGGGAGCGCCATGGGCTCGATGTGAATT
>Ga0315903_10003731_pt1 | contig 20842 bp, 19 predicted proteins | sample LakEriMetagenome_7_FD_203524 | JGI IMG/M metagenome (GOLD analysis project Ga0315903, IMG submission 203524) | Freshwater fungal communities from buoy surface, Lake Erie, Ohio, United States - Buoy 2 MA119 | ecosystem: Environmental > Aquatic > Freshwater > Lake | place: USA: Lake Erie, Ohio... | reverse complement strand
AGCGGTTCCTCTGCCAAAGCAGCGAAGGAAGAAGTTGGAGCCATCCGTTCTGTCTCAGACGCCTGGGCTGCCGCCAAAAAGCAGTACGGCGTCTCCAACTAACAAGGAGTAACTACAATGGCTGGAAACGCTTCATTCGACGCGCTTCTCTCAACGACTCTTGCGAACTACCGCAAGCAGTTGACCGACAACGTGTTCACGGCTCGTCCGCTGACCTACTTCCTCATGGATAAGGGTCGCATCCGCATGCTGGATGGCGGTACGAAGATTGTTGAGCCGCTCATCTACGGTCAGAACTCGACCGTCGCCTCCTACTCGGGCTACGACACCCTGTCGTTGACCGCCCAGGAAGGCATCACCGCCGCTGAGTACGATTGGAAGCAGTACGCTGTGTCCATCGCCATCTCGGGAATTGAAGAGGCGAAGAACAACGGCGAAGCCGCTGTCCTCAACCTGCTCGAAGCCAAGGTCATGCAGGCCGAGGAGTCGATGCGTGAAGGCTTCAACCAGATGTTTTTCAGCAATGGCACCGGCAACTCGGGCAAGAACTGGAACGGCCTCGGCAACCTCGTGTCGTCGGTCGGAACCGTTGGTGGCATCAACCGCGCCACCTCGGGCAACGAGTTCTGGCGCTCGTACGTGAACGCCAACGCTGGCGCTCTCACGCTCGGCAAGATGACCACGGCGTACAACACCACCTCGGTTGGCAACGACCACCCCGACATGGTGCTGACCACCCAGACCCTGTTCGAGAAGTATGAGTCGCTCCTGCAGCCGCAGTTGCGCTACACCGACACCAAGACCGCAGACGCTGGCTTCCAGAACCTGCTGTTCAAGGCTGCTCCCGTGGCGTATGACGTGCACTGCCCCGCTGGCTACATGTACTTCCTCAACAGCAAGTACCTCACCCTGGTGGGTCACTCGGGCAAGTGGTTCTCGAACACGGACTTCGTCCGTCCCGAGAACATGGACGCCCGCTACGCGCTCATCATGTGCTACGGCAACTTGACGGTCCGCAACGCCGCCAAGCAGGGTGTCATCACCGACGCTACCGCCTGATAGCCCGCCCATTACAGGGCACAAACAGGAGGGGGTGGTCTGCCGTAGGGCGGCGGGCCACCCCTTCTTTGAGAAAGGAACAATATGCCCCCCTCACCCAAGCCCAGCCCCAAGAAGCGCCCCAGCCGTAGCAGCACCGCTGATACGATGAATACCCGCATCGCAGGGAGAAAACTCAAGGCAGTCGGAGATTATTACACCGCCCAGGATGTTTCCACATCTGGTCGAGCAGGAATCCGGACGCGCAAGGCCGTTGCTGCCAAGCGAGTTGGGCAGTTGAATCGCGCTGCGGCCAAGAAGATTGGCTCCGAAGGGCCCAAGGCACCCAAGCCGCGCAACGCCCAGCGCAATAAGTACGCTCGCTGAGTAACGCTCCAGCCTTTTAGTGATGGCTGGAACACCTGTTTACTCTTACCACGGCACACCGGCAACGGTCGGGTCGCGCCCCTACGCTACGGCTGATGCTCGGCCTGCCCCCGCTGGTGGCATGCCATACATCGGTCACACGCGCTGTATTGCCAACAACGAAACCTGCGATGGGCCAAGGGCAAAGGGAACCGAATACTGCATCGGCCATCTGCGCAGCATGGCCAAGGAGCAACTGAATGAACCTGAGTGACATTCGGTCCAAGGTCCGAACCATCACAGACATGGACACCACGGACCTGCCCAATGACCTGCTAGACATGTATGCCAAGGACGGCTACGAGCGCATGATTGCGCTCGAACGCCGCTGGCCGTTTTTCCAGAAGTCATACTCGCTGTCCACCGTCGCTGACCAGAGAGAGTACCTCATCTCGTCCATTGGGACTGGAGATGCGCTGGAAATTACTTCGGTTGTCGACACTACCAATGGTGGGCAGCGATTGACCTTGATTGCCCATGAGGATGCCGAGGCCGTGTGGAACGGTTCGTCCGACCTGACTGGTCGGCCCCTGCACTTCTCCATCTGGGAAAGTCGGATTCATCTGTGGCCCAAGCCCAACGCCGTGTATGCGCTGTCGCTGCGCGGCTATCGCAAGCCAGTTGACTGGACGGCCAATACGTCGACAGCGGTTGACGCTGACGACCGTTTGCACCAGGCAATTGTTTACTATGTTGTTGCCCAGGTCTACCAACTTCAGGAGGATGTTGAACTCGCTACGTTCTATCGCAACTCTTTTGATGAAGCCGTTCGCCTTGTGGCTAGCGACATTATGCGTCCTTCTTCTCATCGCCCGCTGATTCTCAGCGGCTCTCGATTCCACGAGACGCAAGATGGCTGGCAGTACCCCGTCTATTACTGATGATTCAAACAATCGCTGTCAATGACTTCACTGGTGGGTTGAACTACCGAGCCGACGCATTCCAGTTGGCCAACAATGAATCGCCAGACATGCAGAATGTCGACGTTGACCCGCGCGGCGGATTCTCCTCGCGTGGCGGAATCATTGATTATTCGACAGCGGCGGTTGGTGGTGCAACCGCTGGTGCGTTTACGCCCAGGCGGTTGTTCGGATGGGACGGCGCATACAAGCACCTGATGATTGCAGCCAACGACAAAGTATTCTGGACGGCAGACGGTATAATTTCGTCTTCCATCAGCAACACCGACAACCCGTACGGCGCATCGTTCGCACCATGGGCAGTTGGCTCGAGTTCGCTGGTCTATATTGCGTGTGGTCACAGCAATGTTGGCAAGAAGTGGAGTGGAACTACAACCACAAGCCTGACCGCAAGCGCTACTGGCGCTTGGCAGGATTCGTACGCATCGCCAACTGGAACGCACATGCCCAAGGCGAATCTCGTCGCAACACACCTCGACAGGCTGTGGGTCGCTGATACCAACGAGAACAGCACGTCCTACCCGAACAGAATCCGATTTTCACATCCAGGATTTGCTGAGTCTTGGCGCGAACTGGATTACATCGACGTGACTGGTGGTGGCTCTGGCATTACCGCCATCATTCCATTTGGCGACCAATTGCTTATCTTCAAGAAGCGTGCTGTCTACGCACTCATGGGGTACGACGAAGAGACATTCCAGTTGGTGCCATTGACAACGGAGATTGGTGCGGTCAATGCCCAATGTGTCGCCGTCACGGAACAAGGCGTGTTCTTCTTCTCGTGGCCCGATGGGCTGTTTGTTTACAACGGAACCGCTTTTACTGATTTGTTTGTTCCACTTCGCCCGCTCCTCCAGACGGGCGAAATCACCGAAACTTCGATGGGTGGAGTTTATGTTTCTTGGGTTGGCCGGCGCATCTTTGTATCCCTACCTCTGGGCGTGGACCCTCAAGATATTGAAACATACAACCAGTCCACAATTACCTACGACAACGCGGACACGAAGTACGGCGGCAACACGAGAGCCACGACACCAACCGCTTCGTTTGTATGGGACCAGACCATTCGTGAGGGCGGAGCCTGGACGAAGTATGTAACTGGGGATGGCTACGGATTGGGACCTGGCATTGATTTTATTCAATCCACGGGTAGACGAGTGCCTGTATTCGCCCACGTTTATCAACCGGCAATTATTGAAATCAATAAGCAGGATATTCACACCGATACTATTCGTGGGACCGAGCACACATTCGACGCTTACTATTACACGCGGTGGCAGGATGCCGACGCATCGTCGGCCAAGAAGTTCTGGCGACGACCAGAGATGGTCGTTCGCCAACTCGGACACAACACCACTATTGATGTCGAGGTTTACCACAACTGGAATCGCGCGACGACAGATAGGTCATTCTCGGTGGCGCTAGATGCCCGCGAGATTGGTGGCGGCTACGAGTCGTGGGTATCCCCCGACCTTGGTTCGGACTTGGCCAAGGGAAATAATCTTGGTCTGGCTAACAGCGTGCAGTTGAAGATTTCTACCAATGGTTCAAACCCCTGGGGAATAAACTCCATCTCGTTCAAGTTCAATCCTCGTCGGGTCAGGGCATAATGCCTCGCAAACTATTCACCGCACCGACAGCGCAGTTTTTGACCGGGGAAAATGCCCGCCCATTGCGGTGGATTCTCGGGGCACTTAACGAGTACTTCAAGACTCACATCGGTTTCTGGGGCCGTTATACGGGAACGACAGACGCAAATGGGCGTCTGGTCATTACCCATAATTGCGGGTTTGAACCCGAGGCCGTCACCGTCACGGAGCACTATGTGGACTCCGCCCCCCACGATATGGGGCCATTCCACCTCCACAGTTTTGACGCTACGACTATTGACATTCATTTTTTGACCAAGTCAGGGCAGGACAGGACCAACCACAATGTTGAGGTTTGCGTTCATTTCGTGCCCTTTACCTCGTGAAACGATAAAGGGTATTAGTGATGGCTGCATATACGGACCTAGGACTATGGTGGAGTGGACAGCAGCGCCCCGCTGCCCAGAAGCGGGACGCCACGCTGGCCATGAACTCCTATGCCCGCTTCCTTTCCCAGCAAAGGGGTAACCGCCAGGCAATGGACATTGACGTGGCGGGAACCAAAGGTCTGGGCAAACTGGGCGCTTCATATGCTCAGCGCGGTTTGACCTCGTCTGGAATCCGTGAGCGTGGACTTGGCGAGTATGGCGCTGGATGGCAGCGACAGAAGCAGGATGTCCTGACTGAGATGGGTCAGAAGTTGCAGGAGTTGAATCTGCAGGACGCGGCCGCCGTAGCGGAATATGACGCATTAATGCAGGAGATTAACCGCGAAAAGGAACGTCGAATTATTGAAGCGGCAGCGGCCCTGAGTGGCTTTGGCCCGTTCTTGGGGAGTTGATTATGGCAGTTCGTAGAACCGGAAGTGCAGATGCAATGGAAGGAAGTGCACTGGCGCGTCAGCAAATTGCCGCTGGGCGCACTATTTCGCAACCTTGGGGCGAACAGCGTTCTGCCATCACTGGCACTGGCGCTGGCAGTCGGGGTCAAAGCCAATTGCCATTGACCCAATATGAACGCACAATGGAGGCAATTAGAAACGTGCCCGCTTCATTCTGGATGGGCGGCCAAACATCGGGTACTCCATCCGGTCAGGGTGGAGGCCAGACATCAGGTGGAGGCACGACGACAGGCGGGGGCAGTGCACCAGAAATCAGAGTTCCGCAACCAACGGCACCAGCAGCGCAGTCTTCCAATGTGGACACATTGAGCAAGATGTATGCCGATGCCCTTGCCGAACTCCAGCGCCAGTACGGCGTGTCGCAGGAAAATATCAATGCGGCTATTGGCCGCATGGAAGCCGACCCGTACAACCGAGCCAATGCTTACGCCAATCTACAGATTGCTGCCCCCCGTGTCGCCGCAGACCCTCTTGCTGAGTACATGGCTGCCGCCGGTCTGTCCGGTGGCCAGTCGGCTGCAGCCCAACAGTTGTCGCAGGCCGAAGCCGACGCCTACCAGCAGGCGGTCAGAAATATGGCCAATATTATGACCACCTCGCAGGAGCAGGCAAACCTGTCGAGGTTGGCCGACATTGGGTTGATTCGCACAGGCGCTCAGCAAGACCTGGAACAGAACTTGAACATGCTTCGCCTTGGCTTGGAGAAGGAGCGTATTGGTGCTGTAACTGGATTGCAGCAACAGAATCTCCAGAATCAGTTGAATATGCGCAACAATATCGCTAGTCAAATTTCTAATATCTTTAGCGGACAGAATGTTGCGCCAGAATCAATTCTTAAATTGATTGAGGCAGCGCTGGCGAAGACAAATACGAATCGTTGGGCGACGGCATGACACCCGAAGAAGAGGCAATGCTTGCGTACATGATGGGCTACGGTACCTACGGCCTGCCATTAATGCCAAGCGCGGCATCGCAATTGAATCTCGTGCAGGATGCTGGCATGATGACGTTTGACCCCGTCTTCATGTACAACTCAGGTTTGATTACGCCCGACATGCTGTTGATGCAGATTCGCAATGCCACGCATGAACCGGTTGGCGATGCGAATGAATACGATTATGAGTCAATGCTCAATCGCGCGTCAGCCGCTGGTGAACAGGAATTGCTCCAGGGCATGAGCGACATTATGAATGGCGTCAACACCGCCAGCGGTTATGTCCGTAGGCTGAAGGCAAAACTACTGGACGCCGACCCCGAGACATCCTCTGCCCGCATGTCGTTGTACGACAGCATGCAGAGTGAACTCGAGAAGTTTGAGAAGGTGTGGAGCAACTACCAGATTGTCGAAGAGAAGCGGCAAACTGGAGAATACTTTATTGACGAGTCAACTGGGATGCTGATGAAGCCTCTCCTTGGCGAAAAGGCCAGAGAGAATCTTCGTGCTATGGGATGGAAGGGTCCGTTGTCGGAACCTGAGTTCTGGCGAACCATTCCAGATATGGCGACCGTGGACCAGGCGGCGAAACTGCAGGAGCAGTTGCGCCCGCAGATGGAAGCGTATGAGCGCGACCAGGAGATTGTTGAATCAGGCTGGAAGACCCGCGGCTGGAAGGATATCGAAGACGCGTACCAGCGCGCCCTCACCCAGTTCAGCATGCCACAGACGACGCGTCAACTTGGTTACGAAGAACTTGGAACCATCAATGGATTCAATGTAATTCTTCGCCAGGAAGAGGGAAAGACAAAGGCGTATAGGTACGACTCAAACGGCAAACTCAAGGCCATTTCTCAACCGTTGAGTGATACAGAAATATCTCAATTGCGCAATGAATCCGCTGACAGAAAATACAATCCCGGAAAATACCGCCAGGAAATCAAACTTCCCAATAGCGGAAAAATTGTGTATGAAGCGGGCAAGTCTTATCTCGAAACTACCGCACCTGGCGGCAGGCCCACAACAAGAACTGAAGTCAAATCTTCGACAAAGCAACCGACGCAGGAGCAGAAGTCGCAGGACTACTGGGCCAGGCAGGCTGCTTATTACACAGCCAAGGGTATGGGCGAAGAGCGCCAGAGGAAGAAGGAAGTTGCCGCAAATGCTGAAGCGCAAGTTGCGGCCAAAATGTTAGAAGCCCAACAGAGGGGAACAGTCCCTGCTTTGCAGTGGTTGCAGCGTATGCCGCAGTTGGCGGCACTCGCTGCCATGCCGGCTCCTGAAAAGCCAAAAGCAACTCGTCCAGCACCGCGAGTTCTTTCGGACCAAGAGATTGACACAATGGCCAACATGATTGCTGGAGGAATGCAGTAGTGGCGACTTGGGAGGAAATCCTAAACGCAAATCCCAGGACTACGGCGACAGGAGGGCAGAGGACTACACCCGCTGTTGTTCGTCGCAGTGATGTCATGCGGCTACCACCTCCGACGAAGACGGAGAGTTGGTCGCTTGGTGCTGACAAGCCCAAGAGCAAGGAAGCCGGTGGACTCATGGGTGTCCTCCAGGACATTCTTGAGAGTCCTGTCGGCAAGGTGGTTGGCAAGGCTGGAGAGATTATCTCCTTGCCCGGTCGCGTTATTCCTTCTGTTGCTCAGGAAATTGCTGATGCACTCGACAGTGACCCAAACACCAATGCTTCGTGGAATGACCTTGGCAAGCAAATAACTGACCCGACATTTGGATGGGGAACAGTATTCGGTGATGTGTTCTCGGATGACAGTTTCTGGGGTAGGTGGGGCAACAGAGCGCTAGGTTTTGTTGGTGACATTGTCACCGACCCCCTGACGTACGTTACATTTGGTGGCAGTCGAGCGCTCCGTATTGGCAGTGAAGTCGCTGGCGAAACTGCCGAACAGTTGTCGAAGCGTGCTGCACGCATTGGATTTAATCCAGTTACTGGGCGTTCGGGACGTGAGGCTCTTGCCGTTCGCGTTCTCGAAAAGACTGGTGATGCGGACCTCGCAAAGAGGGCGTACCGCTATGGTCGTTCAGCATTGGCGGACCAGAAAGATGAAGTGTTCGAGACGCTTGGAATGGACCGAGCCGGCGTCTACTTCATGGGTCGTCGCGTTGGATTCACAAGAACTGGCCAGGCCCTTGAAGGCTCGCTTGCTTCTATGCGCACGTGGTCTGGCGACCACTTGTTCAAGCGTGCAGCAGATGTATTTACGCCCGACGATGTTGCGGATGCTAGAAAGGCTCTGGCTCGTGGCACGGCACCGACTGAACGCGCTGCAAAATATCTACACATGGTTGTATCGGACAACACCAGACGCAAGGCCGTTGGCGCAGCATCGCGCAAGGCTTCTGCCCTTGTTGACGGACTCATCAAGGAAGTCGGTGAAAAGGATTTCAGGGCGGCAACGCCCAATGTGCGGAAGATTCTTGAAGGAGAACTTCCGTTTGTCGACCCCGTGACAGGTCTTGCGACGACAGTTGAACAGCGCGTTGCCGGCAAGTTGCGCGATTGGTTTGATGTGCTTTGGAATGATATTGATACTGCGGCCAAGGCCGTTGACCCGGCTTACGAAGCCAGCAGGGTCAAGAACTATTTCCCTCACATGATGACGGACGATGCTCTGTTCTATGTGACGAGCAAGAACACAAAGAACACATCGGCATTGAGGGAGATTCTGTTCAACCCCCTCGATAATGCTGGTTCGTTCAAGCACAGAATGACACTCGACGATGAGTTCTTCGGGGTTCCCCTCAAGGATATTGATGGGCCAATTACCGTCGACAGGCTGAATAAGATTGCCAACGATGCTGGTTTCAAGGGTGAGTTCTTTGAAACAAACGCAGCAACGGTCATGCAGAAGTATGTTGGTTCGTACGCAGAGCAGATGGGCTTGATTGCGCGAAAGCAGTATCTGGTCGAGAAGGGCGTTTTCCAGCCCCTGTCCGATGTACTCAAGAAGTCAGACCCACAGGTATTGAAGGACGCCAAGAAGGCGCTGAAGTTGGCTACCGAACGCCGCACTGCCGCAATTTCTTCTGCGGCAAGCAAAGCCCGTGAGGCTTTGTCTGCCGTGAACAAGCAGGCTTTGACTGCTGCTGGAATCTACGACGCGGGCATCCTCCTTGATGATGCTATTGCGGACATGCTCGAACACAGCAATCGTTTGTCTGCCTTGTATGAAGAAGTGCCCGATGTAATTCGTTCCCTTGAATCCGATTACGAGGCTGTCGTCGCTCGCCTTGAATTTGCACGCGCCGCACTCACCGAGCCGCAGGCTCGGCTCGAAGATGTCCAGCGTGCGCTTGTGCGCGCAGAGGCCGATGCCCAGCGTCTATTCAACATTGAAGAGGAGATTGGCAAAGTCGGGGCATTCATTCAGGAAAACCTCGACAAGATTATGAACGAGGGTTCATTCTCTGGTAGCGACGCAATTACCAATCTTGCTAGGGAATTGAAGGAAGCGGTATCGACCGGCGTACCCGTCGATGTTGAGGGTAAGCGAGTCGAGGCGCTTATTGCCGCCTCCAAAGAATCATGGTGGAAGGTAGCAAACCCCGACAACAGCATTACTGTCGATTCGCTCAAGAATATGAGCGAGAAGCGGGTTGCCGAAATAGTTGAATCATCAATCCGTGGCAATGCCACAGTTGGGGAGATGCGTCAGGCATTGCTGTGGGTTGCTTCCGCCAACCCTCGCCTGCGTACATCTCAGCCCGAAATGTGGGAGTCGCTGTTTGGACCCAACGGCGTAATGAGAAAAGCCGCAGACGCAGACAGAATCCATAGGAGTCTCAACGAAAGCCGATTCAAGGGTCGTCGTGCGGCGACAATTGCGGCACGACGCTCTAATTTGATTTCAGCGGAGCGTTCGCTTGCCGTTGGCATCAGAGAGTATGTTGCTTCTCGCAGGCTTGCCAACGAATTCCTGAACGCCGATACCGTCATGGGGCGCGCAATTGCTGACGCAAAGATTGCTCAGCCTATGGACAGATTGGCCGAACTGCTGGTTCGGCCCGAGTACATGGCAGTACGCCACTACTTCGATGGACTTCTTGGTCTCGCTGAAGATGCGGGATTCCAGGGAGTGCCCAGGGAATTGGATGTCGACGACATCATGAAGATTCTCAAGGGCATCGGTTCGAACTTTGAAAACTCCAAGTCAATTACCGTCACGGTTGGATACGACACGACTGGCAAGATTGGCTCGAAGGCCATTGAGAAGTCGCTCACTATTGACATGTCGAACATGGTCGATGATGTTGAATGGCTGATTCGCTATGGTGACAACGACGATGTTGATTCATATATCGAAGGAATTACCAGGGGGACAATCACCGACAGCATCACCGTGCCGACGCAGAAGTCACGCGGTGCTCGGCGTGGTGGGAAGATTGTTGACATCGGTAAGGAAAAGCGCCCGGTTGATGCGGGCAAGGGAGCGCGTGACCGGCTGCAGGCCAGGATTCTGGGCTTTGAAGATAGTGCGGAGTTCCGTGAAGAACTTGCTGAAAAGGCTTTGCGCGAAGGCGATGCGCTTGGGTCGGCGATTCAGAGCGTAAAAGCAATTGGTAATTATTTTGATGCCAATGCAATCAAGAAATCTCTTGTTGAAGTAGTGAAGCGCGAGGCCAGGGAGAATTCTCTTCGTGGCCAGTTGCAAGCACTCGATGCAGAAATCGCACGCGAATTCCCGGACATCCCCGTTCAGTACTTTGGTACTGAAATAAACAAGCGTGGCAAATTGATTGGGGGTGTCCGAGACGTAGCGGATGTTGTCCGCTCCGACTCGTCCGACCAATTGCAAGACCTGTTGACAAAGTTGTGGTTTGTTGCTGATGTTGAAAAGCGCATTGCCGCAACTGTCGATGTATATGCATCGGCCAATATGGTGCCGGGTCTTGGTGTTGTCCAAGAAATTTACAATCGCGTTGCTCGTGATTTCCTGGACCGCATTGGTTCCGTATCCGAAAGCCAGGCCAATGCCTGGAGCGCTCTCAGGGATATTCAGTACAAGATTCTCAACGGCGAATACGACAGCCCGGCTAAGGCATACGAGGCAATTGAAGAAGCAATTAAGACTCCAGCCATTTCCCGTGCTGTTGCAAAGGCGCGAGGCAATGCTGATGCGCCTAGACTTCTTCGCAAGTTGAATCAGTTTGGTGGACTCAGAAGTAGTACCGTAGAGTTCAAGGAACTCAAAGCGACTAATCTCGATGTCGCCCAGTCGATGCGCAAAGAAATGATAGAGGAATTGCGCGATTGGTACCAGGCTGTATTTCCTGGAGCAAAGCGCAATACTGGGCTTCCTATAATCAAGGAACAACTAGAAATTATTGTCAAGTCCGAGCCTGGTGTCAAGCGCAAGATTGGCAATAAGTGGGTTACGGTCGAGCGCTATGGACCAAATGCTTCGATGGAAGAACTGTCGTCGTGGTTGGCTGAAACAATCAAGTCAGTCGGGGGTGACAACAGGTCAACGCGTCGTAATGTTTTGTGGCTCCAGCGTGCGGCAGACCCGTTTATTGACCCATACGACAAGGCGGTGTTCGGCTCTCGTCAGTGGAACGTAAATGTTCCATCTTCACTTGGAGCATCGCTGCGAGCAACAGCCGCCCAACTTGAAGAAGCAGTTGCTGCCGTAAGACTTGCCGACGAAGCAAGTGCTGCGGCCAAGCAGGCTCTCGAAAAGCAGCAGACCGAATTGTCGGAGTTGGAGTTGCTTGCGGAAACACTCGGCATCCCTGCTGGCCAAAGGCCGCGGATGCCGCTGACAAAAGCACAACGCGAAGGGATGACGCAAGAAGACTTGTCAAAGGTGCGCGATGTTGTGCGCAGCATTTTTGAAATCAAGAACTCTCCAGATTATTTGGCGGCGGTTGAGCGTCGTGGATTGAACGATGTAATCATGATGCTCGCTGACGTAGCCAGCGAGGGTGGGGTAAAGATTCCTCTGGTCAGAACTCATGTGACCAAGGCTCGTGAATTATTCGACACGGGTATTGAAATCTTTATTAGGCGAGATGAGAACAGCAAGTGGGTTCCGGTCACTTCGCGTGGTCAGATTACTGATGATGTAAAGCCAGGTAATGTGGGCCAGAAGTATTGGTCGCTTGCTCGCGGAACAACTAAACGTGACGGCGGGCAGTTTGTGCCAGACGCCGCCAAGAATGTCCGCAACAAAAAGACTATTGAGAAGTTCTACAAGCGCATCGATGAACTCGATGCGATGCGCACGAGCAGAAAGATTTCGGAGAAGAAGTATCAAGCCGAAATCAATAAGATATACGACGACCTGGATAGATTGGGACGTAATACCGAATCGGTAAGTCAGACCGAAAACATCGTCCCAATTCTGAGCGAAGGAAAGGAAGAACTACGGAAGTACGTTCGTTCTCTTGAGAATCAACGCACCAAGTTGGTTATTGAAAAAAACAATATTCAGGGTGGCGTTGGCAGTATCACGGACGAGACAGCCGCTAAGTTGCGGGCCGCCAAGCAGGTTGAGATTGATGAACTAAGCAAGAGTATTGAAGAAGCGAATGTCAAACTGTCTAGACGTATTGACGCATCGCGCTTTGTCCAGCGCGATGGTAGTGATATTCAGTTCAGCGCAGAGGAAATTGAATCATTGTTCCTTACCGCTGGTGACACCGCTGGCGTAGAGAGACTGGCAGCCGAAGGCCGTCGAGTCGATACCTACTTGCTTGAACTTGAATACAACAGAACAAACGGCCGCATTGGCAATGCCGTCAAGAAGTTGTTGCGCGAGCAGCAGATGTCAGATGAAACACGCGCTCTGTTGGAGCGCTGGCTCTCGCGTCCTTCGACAACCTACGGAGACAGGCCGTTGGAGTTCGTGAGTGCCGCCGGTTCGAAGGTCAGTTTCTTCGAGGCAATAGTCAAGCCGACAATTGATGCGGAGATTAAGCGCCTAACGGAATATCGCAACCGTATTCAGATGTTGATTCGTGCTTCGCAGCCCGATGTGCAACGCTCGGCCCTAATGAAGGCGCACTTCATCAACCAGGGATTGAAGAATGGTGATTTCACCATTGACGAATTGACTGGTGGTATTTCCAGGTTGCCCCGCAATTCATCGCCGTGGCAGACCACGGCTCGTAGAGGTCACCTCGAAAGGGTGTGGAGCCAGTCGGTGGACAAGAAGGTTCTCGACAAGGTCGATGAACTCGAGCGCACGGCACAGGCTGCGAAGTATCGTGAAATCGTGAAGTCAAAGGAGGCGGCTGCCGACCTTGCCGCTCGTATGCGCGAACAGGCAGACAAACTGGATACTGATGCACGCGGCAAACTTGGTGTTGCCGAAGGCATTGCTACCAAGATGGTTCAAACGATGGAGCAGATGACTTCTCGTCTTGGTGATGACATTGAGTACGATGTCATGGCTCGCTACGACCAACTTGTGAACCCAATCCAGGGAAGCCGCTCGAAGCGGCTGAAACCAACTGAGGCAATAGAAAAAATTCGTGACGAGATTCTGGAACTGCGTCCGATTGAGAAGGGGCCGGTTGGTCCATCGGGCACAATGCTTGTTCGTGGTGCTGATGATGCGGCCAATGCCGCTGAAATCAAGAGACTTGCAGACCAGGCGATTTACTACTCCAAGGAACTCGAACCCAACTTCGATATGGCGACTGGCCGCATGACACTGGGTCTTGAGGTTAGTTTGCGCAAGCGGGCTGTCGCCGCAATTGCCGACCAGAAGGAAGACCTCGCTGGAGAACTCGAGAAGACCAAGAAGGCTTGGGCCAAAGAGCAGAAGGCTCTCGCTAAGCCATTGAAGTCGGCGGCCAAGGATGCTCAGAAGCGTTTGGTGAAAGCCGGCAAGACGCAGGTTGATGCAATGGCCAAGTTCGATAGTGCTGAATTGTTTGCGATGAGCGCGGCTGAGTACGCCGAAACAATTATCCCCAAGTTGCACGCCAACCGTGAGCGGTTGGCTACTCTCATGGGAGACATTGAGAAATTCCTGAAGCGTACTGACAACGACATGGCGTTTGTTGGTGATGTGCTCGCATGGTTGGACGAGGCCGATTCAATCATCGATGACCTGCTACCCCAGAGCAGCGCCGACCAGATTGACATTATGACCAGGCTTCGCACCGACCTGGCTAATCTCGAATATGAGTTTATGTCGTCGACAAACCAGGAACAGTTCCTTCAGAAGTTCAACGCTGGTCTCGCAGATGGTACTGTCGGTCAACGAATTGTCAAGGAGGTCGACAAGGCCAAGGGATTTGTTAGCCTGCAAGCATACGGCATGCCCTCATACCAGGCGGAGAAGTGGCTAAGCGACATGTATGTAAACATGTCGCGTCTCCAGGTTCCCGAATTTGCCAGGGCACTCAGCAAGTTCCTCAGCAAGTACACCGGATTCTTTAAGGCATACGCAGTATCGACGCCTGGATTCGTTGTTCGAAACAGCATGGGCAATACATTCATGTGCATTGCTGGTGGTGCTGATATCGGAAACATGACCGAGGGACTACGCCTGTACAGGGCTTGGCGTGGAGCGGTCAAGACTGGCGACGAAGCGGGATGGCTTGCCAAGCAAGACCCGCGCGTGACTACCGCTATCGCAGCAATGGACGCATCAGGATACGGTCGCGCTACGGAAGCGTTGAGGATGTTTAATCCCAAGCGCAAGTGGCTGGTTGACAATGGATACGTCAATGCTTTCCGAAAGGCCAATGAAGTATCGGAAGGTTCGGCTCGCTTTATGCTCGCCTGGGACACCGTTGTGAAGGGCGGAGACTTCAACGATGCGACAGCCAGGGTCAAGCGATTCTTGTTTGACTACAGCACGACGACACCGGCGGACACGGTGATGCGTCAGTTCGTCCCATTCTGGTTCTGGATGTCGCGCAACCTGCCAATGCAGATTGTGAACCAGTACGAGAATCCTCGTGCTTACCTCATGTACCAGAGAGTGACGAACTCAATTCGTGCCGAAGAAGACGAGGGCGAAGTCGTGCCCAAGTGGTTGCGCGAATCGGGTGGCGTGAAGATTGCCGATGGCCTGTACGTAAACCCCGACTTCGGATTCAATAAACTGAATCAGCAATTGTCCGAACTGGCCGACCCAATGCGGCTGACCTCTTATGTCAACCCTGGTCTTCGCGTGCCGCTCGAAGCAGTCTTCGCAAAGCGCAAAATGTACACCGACACGCAGTTCAGCGAAAAGGCGCAGGAAGTTACGGGTGGTGCGTTTTCCCCGGCAGTATCCGCTTTGGCGGTTCTGTTGGGCCAGTCAAAGGAATTGCCAGACGGCAGCATGGGCACGACCGACAGATTCAACTACGCAATGAACAACCTCGTTCCGCCGTTGGCGCAACTCAGTCGTTTGTCTGGCGAAGATGATTACAACAAGGAGCGTCGTCGCAGTAACTGGGCAAGTTACTTCGGCATCCCCGTGCGCGAGGTCACTGATTCGATGATTGAAGCAGAGTTGCGTCGCAGAAAGCGAGAAGGTGAGTAATGTTCGGTAAGAAGAACCGCAAGTACACGGGCTTTGATGGCAACGCCAAGGGGCGTCGACAGGGGACGAGCAAACTGATTCAGTGGATTATGTTCCTGAACGCTGGCAAGTTCCGCAATCTTGGCTCATGGAATGTGCGTGACATGCGGGGCAAGGAAGGGAAGCCCAGCGTCCACGGAACGGGGCGGGCTTTCGACATTGGGTTCAAGAACTACGAGGACGCTTGTGGCCTCATGGATTTCTTGGTGCGCCACAACGAGGCGCTAGGCATTGAGTACATTGCCGACTATTACCCCGGCCCGTTTGGCCGGGGCTGGCGTTGCGACCGAAACGACTGGTCTATCTACAAGAAGAAGACGATGGCTGGTGCGCCGGGTGGCAAGTGGATTCATGTGGAGATTTCTCCCGAGGTGGCAGACGACGCAGGCTACTTCGATGCCGTGTTCGAGTGCCTGCTGTCGCCGGCCAAGGGGCAGTTGCCTTACTGACCATCATTCATCGCAATGGTCAAAGACCTTGCGAGAATGTGAATCAACCCCATTAGTTCGAGGAGCGACGACATGCTCCCATTGCATGCGTCTTCGTACATTTCCATGAATTCGACTGCGCCTGGATGCGACACCATGAGGCTCACCTCATAGAAGGTGTCGGCGTCACGCACAATCTTCTCGGCTCGAGCCTGTAGGTCGGCTATGTCGTTGGGGTCAATTCCCTCGAAGTCGCTCACTGCTTTGCCTTCGCCACTTCGACGTGAACTCTACCCACGGTGACAATTGCGTCTTCAATATTTCGTCGCCATGCTTTGGGCAGTCCGTCGACTTCCATTTGTCGGTGGATTTTCTTGAGCAGTTTTGTAAGTTCCGCATAGTCAGCCTTTGTCATCTGTCTGCTCCGCCTCGGCACCGGACATCTCGGCATGAATCTTTGCTGCAGCAGTAGAAATGATTTCCGATGCTTCGCTGTCCTTGCTAATCAAATAAATCCACGTCGCCAAAGCAAGAGCGGCAATGTGCGTGAGGGTGATGTCGATTACATCAAGCGTGGGTTCTTCATTCATCTTTCAACTCCAGTTCGAAAGTGTCCATTGCCAGCATCTCCGAGATGACAGCATAACCGACGAGGTCCATCCATGTGTCGAGTAGTGACTCGTTCTGTGGCGTAGCCCCGTTATTCAATAGCGTATCCAGCCGTGCCAGTTTGTCACACAGACGAATGGCAATGCCAACATGACCGAACTCCATGATGTTCGAGTGTCCATAGTCTCGTTGCTTGCGGACAAGCAACTCGACCATACCCTCTTTGCTCCACTGCTTGAGTGACTTGAGTTGGCCGATGGCATGGTGCGCGACATCGATAATGTCGAGCCGAGGAATTTCTTTCTGCTCACGCACCGACTTGGCGATTGTCTTTCGGTATGCGTTGAGGTGTTGGAGGTTGGCGCGTTCCGGTCCGCACAACGAATGCCACTCGTCGACGATTGCTTCGGCTGCGTCTTCCCAGTAATCAAACATCTTGTACCTCAGATTGATTGAGTGGTCGATTGATAACTTGCGCTGTAGTTCTGCCATGGCCTTGCGAGCCAATCGCCAGGCGTGTGGCTTGGACACACCGATGCGCTTGCCCAGTGTACTATACGAAATGCCTTCGTAGAACACGGCCTCGACACACATGCGAGAGGTTTCGTCGAGCGATTCGACCGCCTCCTGTACAGCGAGAATGTGCTGGCGGTTGCCGTCCGTAATGTGGTCGCCCCATTGGAGCAGCCACTCCCCTTCGGTCTGTGGCTTTGCGGGTACGAGGTCAGGATTCAGCGGCATCGTCGTAGTCCGGATTGATGAGCAAGTCGGTGACTTGCTCTGGCATCAGAAGATAGCCACGAGCCACGTTATCACCACGGGAACCGAACACTCGCAGTTCCATGTTGTCGGCGTGGATGGCGATGTATCGCTTGATGCGAGCGACAGACACAACCGTGAACGCTCCGTCGAGATTGTACTGGTACACCCACCACTTGGCTTCCGTGACCATGACACCCGAGGGTTTCCAGCCACGGCCACGGGGGTTCTGTTCAACTTCGAGAACCATGCGTCCGTTGCGGTAGCGGTCCGTCTTGACTTCGAGATGACCCGACGAGATGTCGTCGAGGAATCTTTCGACCAGCGCCTCGCCCACCTTGCCATACTCAAGGTCTGCCTTCCAGTTCGGTGCGGGAATGTCGTATGCATTCATGCTTTAATTCCCGTCACCTTGACTACCTGGCTGTCATCTCTCCACGCCACGCCGTTGAGCGCATCAAGGATTGTCTTGATGTAGTTGTCGATGTCACCACGCAACTTGCTCTTCGTCTCAAGGTCAACCCTTTCGACGATGACCGCCGTGCCCTCGGTGTCAACGACAATGTGGACAGCAACTTCTCCTTCAAACATGGGGCCATCCCATGCCTCAGCAATTGCCCGCTCTGCGTTGAGCGTCTCCTTGGGGGTGTAGGCAATCACTCGACCGCCACGCTGTACGACGCGTGGTCGGTCCTTGGCTTTGGGCTTGCCCTCTATGAAGATTGAATGGGACCGTATGCTCGAACCAGCAACTTCTCCAGTTCTTGCACGCCCGACTGCCCTCTTACCAGGTACTTTCCCCATCGTAAATCAGCATCCTCCAGTATTCGCAGCGCATCGGCTGGGTTTAGGTTTGACTTCTTGCATTCGTAAGCAAGGTGTGTGAGAGTGGTTGACCTGTCCCGACCAGCCAGCGGGCCATCACGAAAGATGGCCCGACCAACGGTGGTCAGTTGTGAAATACTAGACCACAGGTCGGGGTTGGGTGCACCATATTCAACGACTTGCTGTTTGGGTGGCGTGTACATGTTAGCCACCGCTGTGATGATGTCGCTCGGTACACGGCGACTCATGGCGTTGTAGAGGAATGAATCCAGGGGGATTGGGTTCCCCTCTTTGTCGACCATGACTCGCTGGCCCGAGCCAACCTTGGGGTACGGGAGACGGACATAGTTGCCGACCTGGCCGATGGCCAGTGTCTCCTGCTTGGGGTTGACTTCCTTCGGGTTGAGTTCAGTCACGACATGTGCGGCGAGGAACATGCGCCGCATGGTTCGAGCATCGATGAGTTCATCGGTGAACACCCAGACATGATAACCGCGCCGCGTCTGTTCGACCCACGACACGATGCCCACTTCGTTGAACGCATCATGAAGTAGCCATGCGTCCTGTGGCCCATCGTAGTCAATGTCGGTACAGCCCCAGACGCACATGGTCTTGCCATCTTTGGTGACGCACGGGTACACGCCGATGTGCGGACCATCGTTCAGGTGCTCACGGAAGTGCTGGCGCGTGAGTGGCTCACGAACACAGCCGCCTTCCCACGACCCGTAGCAGTCACCTCGACCCCTGAACAGGGTGACGAAGTCGTCTACGAGTTGCTCAGAAATCACCACGCACCTCTCTCAGAAACTGCGAGGGCAGTTCGCCATCACGCAGTGGAGTCAGCCTACCAGTTCCCTGTTCAATCTCGAAGTCGATGTCATCGAGCAGGGTGCCAGCGGGTCGCTTGTTCTTCACGAGGTTGAGCGTGAGCGTGTGGGCATGGATGCGCGCGTCATAGCGGAGGGCATCGAGTTGTTCCATCATGCGCTCGGAGACACTGGACTTATCCAACTTGGCTTCGAGTTCACGAATCTGGGATTCGATTTCGAATCGCTTGCGACGGACACCGATGATGTGTGTGGCCTGTTGCTCGCCACCGAACGAACCAGATGAGATGGTCATGCGTCGACCATCGGCTCCGGACGAACGAGATGTCTGATGGAGAACAAGCAAGGGGACATCGTGTCGTCGGCCCCACGCCTTCAGCGTGTTGGCCTTGGACGGGACATCTTCGCCTCCCCCTTGGAGCAGTTCGAGGTAGTCGAACACAACGAGGTCGGGCTTGTTCCCCCACACATCGCACACCTCGCCCATTGCCTTTTCCATGTCCGACAGCGACATCGGTTGGTCAAAGACAGCGAGGTTGGGGAAGTAGTCGGTTGCGGTCTGGCGCAACAGGTCGATGGCGTTGTTGTCGTCCTGTGCCACAGCACGCTCAAGGTCGTAGGCATTCACGCCGTGGACAACGCAGGCCAACTTGATGAGAACAAGAGTGCGTGGTTCGTCTGGGACGAAGTACACAATGTTCTTTGTCTTGTTGGCACGAAGCATCTCCAACAGGGTGAGCGTCTTGCCCGAGTGTGAGTAGCCAATGAGCAGTGTCATCTCGCCGGGGGCGATGCCTCGCATCTGATTGTCGAGTGCGCCAAAGCCGGTGTAGATGCGCTCATGCGGTGACTGCGCCCAGCGCACAAACTCGTGCGCCGCTTCGTCCAGTGGACGGTAGTAGTGGTGATGCTTCTGTTCCAAAGGAGCAGAGGGGAGAGGCTCTTCGCCCCTCCCCAACGCAGCCCACCGAGACGCTAGGTCTTCGGCTTGAACAGTCATCAGGCTCCCTTGGGAGGCCAGAAGGCAGCAGGTTCAGCACCCTCGGGGGCATCGGCCTGCTTGAACCACGGACGCTTGGTTCCAATGGCGGTGTCACGGTTGTCCCACACTCGGGACACGCCAGCCTTGGCGCACGCCGACAGCAACCACTTCGGCAGGTCGCCGTGTTGCTTGCCGGCAACGGTGAGGTCGCCCCCACTCGTCGAGGTGGTAGTCACCGTGAACTGCGGGCGGGGAGCGGAGGTCACCTCTGTCGTTCCGGGGAACGCAGACTTGACCATCTCGACGCCGTTAGCCGTCTGGAGTTTGTCGTTCACAAAGTTGAACGCCACTTCCCAGTCGGCAAGCGTTGCTTCCATATTATCTGACTTGACACACAGTTGAGCCGCAACCTTCGCGGCTACCTGCATGACGATTGACTGGTCCTTGCTAATCATGATTCGCCTCCTGGCGTGATGTCATTGGGTGACAGTTTACTACCCTTGCAGATTGACCACCACGGGCACCAAGTATCGGAGCACAGATAGTGCGTGTCGTTCTTGGCCCATGATGTGTCAGTACCGACCAAGAGTGATGTCCGCACAAGCGGACGAACAATCTCTCGTAGCCAGTCGGTGTGGCTTTCGTTGCGGTGGACGGGCAACACTTGCGCCCGACCGCTACGAACCAATACGCCATAGTTGAACTGGACTGGGTACTCCAGCCAGCCCAAAGCGACAGCGGCTGATGCGTACATCGTGGGCTGAATCGCTTGTGACTGCTTCTCTTTGGCGCTGTACTTGCGGCCTGCTGTCTTCCAATCCCACAGGCCAGTAGTTGTGACGAGGTCGATGGTGCCAGCACCAACGACAGTGATGCGACCGAGGCGTTCGTCCATGAACTCATCGAGCACGAACTCGAACTCCTTCTCAACGGCCACCACATCACCCGTCAGTGGTTCGATGGCTCGTTGCCACTCGGCCATCAGTTCGATGATGTGGTCATGGAGTTGCTCGTCGCTGTACTTGGTGCGCATGAATGGTTCGGCCAACA
>Ga0315903_10003728_pt1 | contig 20862 bp, 26 predicted proteins | sample LakEriMetagenome_7_FD_203524 | JGI IMG/M metagenome (GOLD analysis project Ga0315903, IMG submission 203524) | Freshwater fungal communities from buoy surface, Lake Erie, Ohio, United States - Buoy 2 MA119 | ecosystem: Environmental > Aquatic > Freshwater > Lake | place: USA: Lake Erie, Ohio... | reverse complement strand
TCGTGCTTGATGCGGGATGTGGCCCCGGGGTCTTCATGGACGAAATGCGGAGTGCCGGCTTTTCCTCTCTCTGGGGAGTGACGTTGAGTCAGGACGATGTGGATGCGTGTCGCCGGAAGGGGCATGGCTGCACGTTGGGTGACATTAGTGATCTTGATGATACGGACGACTCGGTGGATTTGATTTGGTGTCGTCATGCGATTGAGCATTCGGTGTATCCGTTGTTCACGTTGTATGAGTTCAACCGAGTGTTGAAGATGGGTGGTGGTTTGTATGTAGAGGTTCCGGCCCCGGCGTTGCCGCGTATGCACGAGTTTAACCCAAATCATTATTCGATTTTGGGGCCGCACATGTGGGTCGCTTTGATGCAGCGATCTGGTTTTGATGTATTTGCGACCCGCGAGATTAATTTAGAGTTGCAGCATGGGGGGCAGAAGGTGCCGGAATTGTTTTATGCGTTCATGGCGAAGAAATGCCGATCTATAGCAAGCGAGAGTTGAGGGAGCGGCTGCGTCGGTTCATTGAGGACCGGAATCGCGGCATTTCCATTCTCATGTTCTCAGAGTTGGCGGGGGTTGGGCCGGAGTATTTGCGGAATGTGGTGACCAAGGGGGAGGGAGACTTCTCTGAGGTGCACCAGATACGGCTTAGTCGGACGTTGCAGGCGTGGGAGCGTGGGGAGATAGCTGTCATGCAGGGGCGTAATCAGGTTAAGTTTGCCGAATACCGGGCGCAGCCGAGGTTGCGGTTGGCGCGTCACTGGGGGTTAAGGGTGACGCCGGAGGGTTTTAAGGTTGATGTTCGGGTGAAAAACCGGGCTGACTACGGTGAACCAACGCTTTTGGAGCAAATGGAGGGACAAAATGGCGGTAAAAAGGGACTATAAGTGCGAATCGCACGGGTTTTTCGAGGCTTGGGAGCCTGTTTGCCCGCATGGATGCTCTGAGGGCATCATGATTGTACATTTACAGGCGCCGGCGTTGATGTCGGACCGGACGAAGGGCACTGACGGCACTTTGAAGGGGCTGGCCAAGGACTTTGACATGACCAACCTGAAATCTACCCGGGAAGGCGAGCATCAGGAGGGGTATTTGACTCGGAACAACCAGCCGCCGCCGCGTCAGAGTCCGAATGGCGTGATTTGGGGTGGTGGTGCGGGTTACAACATGGCTTCGGTCATGTCTGGTCAGGCGGTCAGGTCGGTGCGTGGAGAAAGTGTTGGCTTTAACCCCAAGGATGCTGGTAGGTTGACCGGGCCGAAGCCGGCTTCCTATATCGCAGACCATGAGAACCTGAAGATCAAGCCATGATTATTCCGTCGGATGCCGTAGCGCGCGAGACTTTCTACCTTGATTTGATCAACAAGTGTTATGTGTCGCGTGACGAGCGGCGTTCTGACTATGCCAGCTTGCGGAGTTATTACTTGTTTGGGTCGGGGCCTGAGGATGCGCCGGCCCACTACAACAAGATTTACCCGCACATTGATCAGTTGACCTCGTTTATGTACTCGGCTGACACGACGCGGTTCAGCATTAGCCTGGGGGCGTCGGTGCATGAGGCGGAGCACGCCAAGGTTCCGGTGCTGACGAGTGCGTTGAATGACGAGTGGAACAATTCAAATGCGGATCAGGTCTTCGGCATTGGGCTGACCTGGGCATTTGTTTACAACACTGCTTACATCAAGTTGGTGCGCCGGAAGAATACGATCACCCCTTACATGGTGGACCCGGGCGCGATTGGTGTGTTGCGTGAGGACGTTATGTACACGGATCGCCAGGAGGCGATGGTGCATACGTATTACATCACGCGTTCTGACTTGGCGGCGCGGTTGTATTCGCACCCGAAGCGAGCGGACATTATGCGCCGGGTGACGGAGCAGAAGTACCAGCCGCAGGATATGCCGAATGGTATCAATAGGATCATCGTCAATTCTGTTGATCCGACCATTTACGGCAATGTGAATTTGGATTTGTCGGGCTACAACCGCATGAAGCCCCAGGTGGCGGAAGACACCATTGAAATGCGGGAGTTGTATGTCTGGAATGACGAGACTAACGACTATCAGGTGGTGACGATTGCCGAGCCTGATGTGGTTATTTATGACCGCGCTAACGAGTCCATGTTCATTAAGGGCGAGTTGCCGTTTATCCAGATTTGCCCCAATCCGATGCCGGACTATTACTGGGGTCAGTCTGAGGTTAGCCGTTTGGTTTATTTGCAGGAGATGCGAAATAAGCGGATGGCCGAGATTCTGGATTTGCTCTCGAAGCAAGTCAGTCCGCCCACGGCTTTGACGGGTTTTACCGGCATTTTGGACGAGAAGAATTTTGCGTTGAACCGTGCCGGCGGGTTGTTGGCGTCTGACATGCCCAATGCCAAGGTTGAGCGTTTGGCGCCCAATATGCCTCAGGACTTGTTTAGGGAATTGAATGAAATCGATGCCATGTTTGCCGAGGCGTCAGGCATTTCTTCGGTCTTGTCGGGGCGGGGTGAGTCGGGCGTTCGTTCTCAGAGTCACGCATCGCAACTTGCGCGGCTGGGGTCGTCCCGCGCCAAGAAGCGCGCTTTGATTGTTGAGGACGCCCTGGAGAAGATGGCGACCTTGTACCTCAAGGTCATGCAACAAGACGATACAACTGCATATCGAGACAACTATGGGATAGATTTTATCCCACAACAGTTTACAAAAGACTTTGTGGTTAAGGTAGATGCGCACAGCAATTCTCCTATTTTTATGGAGGATTTGCGGTCCTTGGCGTTCAACTTGTTCAAGGCCCAGGCGATTGACAAGGAGAGTTTGCTTGACTTGTTAGAGCCTCCTATGAAACAGTTGTTGAAGGACAAGTTGAAGAAGGCTGAAGCCAAGGGCGCTGAGTCGCCGGAAGCCAAGCCTTCTGCTCCGCCGGCTTTGAAGAAGGTCTCGTGATGGAGAAGGTTACTAGCCTTAGGGGTGATCAGCCCCGGTACACGCAGAAAGATTTGGCCCGTTCCGAGGCCCCGGCTTCCCTGCAATATCGCGTGACTGCGATACGTTCCATGGGTAATGATAGGGGTGCGCGGCGGTTAAGCCGTGACTGAAGGGGGTGATCTTAGATGTACCGTGCGATGCGCAAGGCTCGTAAGACCCGTCGCTAATATGAGGTTTTCGGGGGCATCACTCTGTTCGGAAAGGAGGATTAGACATGCGTCGTCGTGGTCGTAAGGCGAAGCGGTAACTAATCTGCGGGGCGAACCCGTTGATTCCGCTGTGCGCCGAGGGGACGCACGTTGTAAATATATCCCCTCGTTTGCTTTTTTCTGGACTAATTGCTTAATGGGTTGTTACTTAGTCGTTGGAGGGTTTGAATGGCTGGTCCTAGTGATCGCATGATGGCGTTGATGGCACGGAGCCAAGGTGCTTCGGCTGATGCCATGCCTGCCGCCCCGCCGCCCAATGATGGTGTGACCCCGCCGATGGGCGCTCCGATGATGACGCCCGAGCCGAAGATGGGCGACAAAGAAGCTGCGATGATCAATGTTGGTCTTGCGCTGGATTTGTTGGAGCAGTCTTTGCCGGCCATTGGTTCCAATTCGCCTGAGGGCAACAAGATTATGTCAGCCGTGCGTGCGTTGACGGGCATGATTCAGCCGCGTCAGGCCAAGGTTGACCAGTTGAAAAACGCCGAGATTCTTCAGTTGCTCCAAAACCTACCGCAGTTGGGTGGTGGCGCTCCTGAGGCCAGGGCAATGATGGCGGCTCCGCCGATCCCTGGGCTTGCGCCGGGTGGTGGTCAAGCGCCGCCGTCCCCGCCGATGCCGCCCGCTGGCGGTTTAATGCCGCCTCCGGGTGGTCCAATGCCGCCTTCTGGCGGCGCCATGCCTATGTAGGAGAAGTAGTATGGACCTTTTCAAGCCGCGTGGCGCCGCGCATGTTCGTCGGCCCACAGACAACACTCAAGCCAACGGTCAGATCATCAACACCCCGCGTTATGCGGAGATGGGTGGTCTTTCTACCGCTGCTAAGATTGGCAGCAAGAACAAGATGGCCATTAAGCCGCCCGGTGACGGCAAGAAGGTCATCTAAGAGAAGGAATCGGGGACATGCCCTCTCTAGAAGATATGGCGCCTGAGGCGCGAGATGAATTGGCTTTACTCGCGCGTCGGCTGGCCGAAAATCCGGCAACTCGCAAAGAGTTTTTGCGTCTGACCAAGAAGGCGACGCCTGACCTACCGATCCCTGAATTGGAGATCGAGGACACGGTGTATGCCGCGACCAATCAGGCGCACGCTCGCGTGGAACAGCTTGAGCAGAAGCTGCGCGAGAAGGAAGCCATGGAAGAATTGAACCGGCGTCGTCAGTCGCTGGTCAAAAAAGGCAAAGTTTCTGATGAGTCGGAGATTGAGCAGGTCGAAAAGATCATGCTTGAGCGCGGCATCACGAATCATGAAACCGCTGCGGACTTCCACAAGTGGATGAACGAGCAAGCGAAGCCGACGCCTTCTACGTTTAGCCGTAATGTGCTGGACGACACGGCGCGCAACACGCTTTCGTCGTTTTGGAAGAACCCGCAACACGCGGCAAGAGACGAGGCGAGCAAGGCTTTGATGGAGTTGAGGAGAAATCCTCGTCCTATCGGACTTTGATCGTTTCTACGGGGACGTAATTTTTGCTTCGGAGATAAGCCATGCCTATCGGTGGTGGTATTCTTCCGGCGACGGGTAGTACGCAGTACACCGAGTTGACTTATGTTACTCGGCGCGCATTTATCCCGAAGCTGGTTGTACAGATTTACAACAGCACGCCGCTTATGGCGGCGCTTATTGCCAATAGCCAACAGGCCACGGGTGGTGTGTCCTCCGTGACTGTGCCGGTTCAAGGCTCTCAGTTTGTGAACGCTCAGTGGTCTGACTACAGCGGCTCCTTCACGCAGCCGTCTGTGCAGCAGGGCGCTTACAATGCTGAGTTTAACCTCAAGTTGATGATTGCCCCCGTGCCGTTCCTCGGCATGGAAGGTGCGGTGCAGCAAGACCACGCCATTATCCCGCTGATCGAGGCTCGCATGAACGATGCGACCAACGTCATGATGGATGCGATGGCGACGGCGCTGTACACCAACACGACCAACACGCAGCAGTTTACTGGTCTGCCAGCGGCGGTTGATGATGGTACAGGCACTGCGACCTACGGCAACATCAATCGCTCGACCTACACGTGGTGGAAGTCGAAGCAGTATGCGGCTGGTTCGGTGAACCCGACCCGTCAGAACGTCCTCCAGTACATTTCCGGCACGGTGAAGAACGGCGCTGAAGTGCCGACCTTTGGCGTGTGCGGCTTTGGTACTTGGACCCTGCTTGCGCAGGATTATGTTGGCCAGGAACAGTACGTCATTACCCCGGGTTCGGGCTTTGATGGCGATGCCAATGGCCCGCAGTCCGGCTTCCGCGCCCTGATGGTCGCTGGTGTGCCGATCTACCCCGATCCGTACTGCCCCGAAGGCACGGTGTACTTCCTGAACACCAACTACCTGTCGCTGTATATTCACGACCAGGGTTCGTTTGTGTTCACGGGCTTCGAGTCCACCTTGCCCAACTGGCAGATTGGTTATGTTGGTGCCGTGCTCATGATTGCGGAATTGGTGAATACCAAGCCCAAAGCCATGACTAAGGTCACCGGCTACAACAGCCTGACGATTTAAGGAGGATTGACCTATGGCTCTCGGCCTTAACAAAATCCTCGTTGCGAACACCTCGGCCAATACGTCCGGTGGTTATCTTCAGCCGGTCAGCGTTGCAAACGTCGGGGCGGGTAACGCCACTGCGATGTCCAACGCGCAGTTTATCCCGGCTGGTACCTACCTGATGCTGCCGGCGGCGAACGTGACGATTGAAGTCAATAACTACACGGGCACCGCAAATAGCTGGTCCACTCTTCTCGCCAACAACACTGGCGGGGTGCTGATTTCTGATGGGTTTAACGTGCGCGCTAACGCGGTCACGGGCACTCAGACGGTCACGCTCCTCACTGTGAACGGCGGGCAGGCGGCTTCCGGCACCTACAACTCGTAAGGAGTAGTAGGCATGGCAAACGCCAACAGAGTTGGGTCAGAAACTGCGGTTGACTTTGACCGTTATGTCATTGGTCAAGTGCAGGGCGTGTCGGTGTCTGCCACGGGTAATGCCGTGGCGACTATCCCGATCATGTCTGGTGGTCTGACCTCAAATACGGGTTGTTATATTGTTCGCGCCGTTACGGTAATGAACGCTAACAAGTCCATCAATACGGCGAATGTTATTGTCCTCACATCAAGTGATGGCAACAACTCCAACAACATATCCAACGCAACTGTTTTGTCCAACGTGACGGCTGCTACAACAAAGTGGCAGGATTTGACGTTGAGCACAGCAACTGCAACGGATGCGTTTACGGCGCCTGCGTTGTTCGTAAAGGTCAATACTGCCGTTTCCGGTGGTACTTGCGACATTCGCGTTGTTGGATTTTTGGTGAACGCATGACCGATACCGTCTATGTGACCAACGAAGGCGCTATGTCTCTCACCGATGGGTGGGATGGTATTGCGTATGTTTTTGAACCAGGGAAAACGGTCCAAATACCGCTTTTTGTGGCTGGTCACATATTCGGGTATAATGTCGAGGATAAAACACCGCATGTGATTAGGCTTGGTTGGGCAAAAACCACCAATGACATCCCTAAGGCGATGGCGTGGTTGGAGAATTTTGTCATTACAACCGAGCCTCCCACGGTTCGTCGTTCTGTGTCCCCGGAAGCGACGGACTCCGCACAACCTCCTCCGGCGCCGCAACCGCGTCGGGGGAGGGGAGTGGAAGCATCAGCTACTATTCAATGAGGTGCGTGAATGGCTGTTACATTAGCGCAGTACATCACGCAGTGCCGGCGGTTACTGCATGACGCAAACGCTAATTTCTGGTCGGATCAGGAATTAACGGATTACATCAACGACGCGCGTAACAAGCTGGTGCGTGATACCGGGTGTTTGCGCACGATCCAGACTAGCGCCACGGTAACCAATCAAGAGACATACACGTTTGCATCACTGCCGCAGGGTGATCAAACGATGGATATTATCAACCTTAATCTCTATTGGGGTAGCACGCGCATTCCGCTCCGGTATTTGCCGTGGACGGACTTCAATGCGCAGTTGCGGTATTGGCAGAATTACTATGGTCGCCCTGTCGCTTACAGCATGTACGGGCCGCAGACTTTTTATCTCGGCCCTGTGCCGGATGAAGTTTACACGATGGAATTAGACACGGTGATTGAGCCGACGGCGTTGGTAAACGCTACGGACACCGATACCATTCCTGATATTTGGACTTCGCCTGTTGCGTTTTATGCGTGTTATACGGCCAAGTTCAAAGAGCAGTCGTATGGCGAGGCGGAGATTTTCAATCAGCAATACATGAAGAAGGTGCAGAGCGTGCTTGTTGGCACGATGACGCGCCGGATGCCGACCCCGTATAGTCAGGCGTACTAATTATGAGCGAGTCATATAAATCCACATTTGGGTTTGATGACCCTCCAACGGATGACGTACAAAGTCAGTCCAATTCTACTGAGGTGTTTGATCAACCAGCCTCGACACCGAGTGCAGGGTTTGATTTAGACACTGAAATGTTGCGGTTAATGCAACTACAGAAAGGCCGCGCCCCTGAAGAGGCTTTTACTGTTCCTGTTGGCGGTGGTCCTGTTAGTGGTCAATTTACTGCGGTGGAGCGGCCCTATGCCCCAGGGGAAGACAACTTATATAGACTGATGTTAGGTGTTGGCGCTCCGTTAGACGAAAATTTTCGGTTAGGCGCTCAGTTAATGGCGCAACAAGACCCTTCGCGCGCTGGCAGCACAGTTGTTCGTCCTGCGCTCAATTTGGGTTATGGGCCTCTTAGCTTGAACGCGGGTTATCAAGGGGTTGCAACCCCGGACGCTCAAGGCGCCATGCAATTTGCCCCGACTTATGGATTGAATTTGAATTTGCCGGTTGCTGGCGGGCAATTTTCTGGCGGCATCAGTAAAACGGGTGGACAGCCCGACCCTTATCTATATGCCGCTTATCAACGCGCAGTGCCTTTTCTTGGTGGCGACCTGGGATTTGAGTTATCCTCTGCGGACCGACTGAGAAATTTAGCGGCTCTTTTGTCATATAAGCGGGTGTTCTGATGGCGTCGCCGGAGCAGCGCAAACAGTATCATATCTCCAAGAATTTTAAGGGGATAAATACTCAAGCTAACCGCACGGCTATTGATTCGGACGAGTTCGCTTGGCTTGAGAACGCACAGCCTATCGGTTACGGCAACGTCAAAACTGTGCCGGCTCAAACTACCGTCCAGGTGTCCAGCGCAAACTTGGTGTGGAGTGGTACTGTTGAGTCGTTGTACGACGCCAATGTGAACAACAAAGAGTACATCTTTGCGTTTTTCACTAATGGCGGGGCGGAGGCTTACAACGCAACCGACGGGACTAAGGTCACGGTTGCCAACTCGGGCAAGTTTTCTGCGGCTGGCGTGCGTATTGCGCAGTGGAAGAATGAGCGCATCCTGATTATTGACCCGTCCAAGGGACTGTTCAACTGGGATGGCACAAACGTAGTTAGCATTGGCTCGGTGTCGGACTATGGCATGACCGATGTGGGGTCTGGTTATACCTCAACGCCCTCGGTGTCTTTTAGTGCGCCCAACGAAACGGGCGGGGTGCAGGCAACCGGGTCTGCGGTGGTGCTGGCCAATACCGTTGTCGGCATCAACATCACTGAAACGGGTTCTGGTTACACCTCTCCGCCTACTATTACGATCAGCGGCGGTGGTGGCGCTAACGCTGCGGCCATTGCGTCCAGCCTGACCTTTGCGACGGGCACCGTGAGTTGCATCGTGAAAAGCGGTGGCACTGGGTACACCAGTTCGTTCGCGGTGACGTTCTCGGGTGGCGGCGGGGCCAACGCGGCGGGCACGGCGATTGTGTCGGGCGGTTCCGTGACTAAGGTCATCATGACCAATAACGGCTCGGGCTACACCTCGGCGCCCACGGCCAACGTGTCGGCTGGCGCGGGTTCTGGGGCGATTGTCGAGGCAGTGGTTACGACTAACGCCAACACAGACGTTGCGACCTTTAGCGGGCGCACTTGGGTGTCTCAAGGCCGCACGGTCTTTTACTCGGCGGCGGACAGTTACACGGACTTTGCCTCGGTTAGCGCCGGCAATATTCTGATTACCGACTCGACGCTGCACACGAACATTGTGGCGCTGCTATCAGCAAACAACTTTCTGTACGTGTTTGGTGCGGATAGCATCAACGTGTTCTCGGATGTGCGCGTTGGGCAGGACGGGGTGACGGTCTTTACCAACACCAACGTGTCGGCGTCGGTAGGTACGAGTTTCAAAAAAGGCTTGTACGCCTACTTCCGATCCGTGGTTTTTATGAACGAGTACGGGATTTATGCCCTCGTTGGCTCCACAACCAGTAAGTTGTCGGACGCTCTAGATGGCATTTTCCCGCTTATTGATTTTACGCAGCCTGTTTCCGGTGGTCAGGTGCTTATCAACAACATCTTGTGCGCGTGTTGGTCATTTACATATAATGATCCAGTAGCGGGTGCGCGGCCTGTGCAGGCGGTGTTTTTCAACAAGCGTTGGTTTATGACCAGCCAAGGCACGTTGACCAACATTACTGGTGCCCAAGTGGGCGGCGTCACCACCATTTACGGCACGGGCGGCACAAACCTTATTAAGTTGTATGCAAACACGGCGGCTGGTGTGAATGTAACATTCAGGAGCGCCCTATGGCCCTTGGGTGACCCCATCAGGGACAAGCAAGCGTTGAAGTTTGGGGTTGAGGCGACGGTAAACACGCCTTCTACCCTTTCGTTGACGGTTGATAGCGAATATCAATCAAGTCCGCCTTATACATTGATTAACAACATATCTTGGTACAACAATTCAGGATACGTTATCCCCTGGACCAATAATTCTAGCGCAACAATTGGTTGGATTATTGGGGGGTATCAGTTGTATAAGTCAGATGCTCAACAGTATGGAAAATACCTAGGTTTCACAATTACCAGTACGGATGTGAACATGGTTTTGCACACGTTGGAGTTGGAACACGAAATGAGAGCGAGGTTCTAAGATGCCTGTACCCAATACGTTTGCGAACGCAACGACAGCCATTCCGCTATCGCAGTTGGACAACAACTTTGCGACGGCCATTACGCTTGGAAACACGGCGATTCAGCTTGGGAACACGGTCACCACGCTGAACAACATGACGCTTGCTAACGTCACCATTAGCAGTGTGTCCACGCCTATCACGGCGGCACAGGGCGGAACGGGCGCAACATCTCTGACGGCAGAAAACGTAGTGCTCGGCAATGGGACCAATGCGGTTAAGTTTGTTGCGCCTGGAACAAATGGCAATGTGCTTTCCAGCAATGGCACAAGTTGGGTTAGTCAGGCTCCGGCAGCGGCTACAGGCAATGTTACCATTGGCAATACAACGATCAACATTGGTGGCACTGCGACAACGGTGGGTAACCTCACGCTCACTAATGCAACGCTTAGTAGTCTTTCTACACCTGTCACTGTTGCTCAAGGCGGTACAGGCGCGACTTCTTTAACTGCCAACAATGTAATTCTTGGTAATGGCACTAACGCAGTGCAATTTGTTGCGCCAGGAACAAACGGCAATGTTTTATCTAGCAATGGTACTGCTTGGGTTAGCACTGCCGCTGCTGGTGGCGCTGGCTCTATGATTTATCTTTCAACTGTCACTGCCGCCAATAGTGCAACCGTTAGTGTTGAAACTACGTTCGATAGTACATACGATGTGTATGCAATTATTGCTGTGGACGTCAGGCTTGAAAATACGACATCACTTAATGTGCGATTGAAAAGTGGGGGAACATATCAAACATCAAGTTATAACGGTACTTATGCTTATACAGACTCAGCCAGCTCTAGCTTAGTTTGGGCCGCAGGCAGCGGTAGTTTTATAACAATATCAAATGCTAATGCAGCCAACGTAAACTCGGGGCAAAGTTTTGAAGTTAAAGTTTACAATCCATCAGGTACAAATTTTAAAAAAGGCATTTCAGCGACGGGTTTTCAAACTTCAAATCAATCGGCAAACGCTGCTGGTACTATTGCTGCCGGAGGAACCTATGGGAATAGCACTGCCGCAGTAACGGGCGTGCGATTTCTGGCTGCTACTGGAAATATAGTGTCTGGCACTTTCCGTCTTTATGGCATTAAAAATAGTTAAGGAGCTAGAGGACATGCCTCGTCATCACATGACTGCTGAAGGTCCCATTCCCTTCACTCCTGAAGAAGAAGCGCGGCGCGACGCTGAAGACGCTGCCTGGGCTGCTGGCGAAAATGATCGTCTTGCAGCGGAAGCTAGGAAAAAAAGAAATGCTCTGCTCACGAGCAGTGATTGGGTTGTTACAAAAGCCGCCGAATCTAGTGCGCCATTAGATTTTGAGTGGGCATCATATCGGCAAGCCTTGCGCGACGTTCCACAGCAATCTGGCTTTCCCGCGAACATTGATTGGCCTGTAGCCCCTGGCGGTGCCTAATGCAGACAGATACGCCAGAGCACGCCAAAGCCGTTGTTGATGCCATAAGTATTGCCACCGTGGTTGGTACTCTTGCGCAGATTTTGCCTGCAATGGCTGCATTATTCAGTATAGTGTGGTCTGTCATCCGTATCTGGGAAACACAGACGGTTAAGCGTTTGATACGAAAGTGGCGGTCTAAGTCGGCCAAGAAAGGAAGCTAAGATGGGCATTAACGCCTTCACGAAGATGGGCAACACGGTGACCTTCACCGCTAATACAACCGCGCCCTCTCCGGTGCAGGCGGCGTCCACCAGCCTTGGCGGCAACCAATACCGCATTATTAACAACGGCACGGTTACGGTGTTCCTGGGGTACGGGTCAACGGCGGCGGAGGCGAGCAACAATGCGGTGGTCGTTACCTCCTCGCAGGCTTCATTTCCCCTACTTCCTGGCACCGACGAAATCCTTACCTTTGTGCCCAATGCCTACTTCACTGGCATTACGGGCGCGAACACGGCGGTTATCTACATCACCCCAGGCGACGGACTGTGAACCATGCTGAAGGTCGCAAATACATTAGGTGGCGGAGGCGGTAACGGAACAGTTACCAATGTTGCGACGGGCACAGGTTTAACCGGCGGTCCGATTACGACGACTGGCACCATTAGCCTTGCCAACACCGCTGTAAGTGCCGGCACCTATGGTAATGCGACGAATGTTGCCCAGATTACGGTGGACGCGCAGGGGCGCATTACTAGCGCGAGCAATGTTTCCATCAGCATTGGAAATACGACTGTCGCGGCTGGCAGCTACGGTAGCGCCAACACTGTTGCAACCTTTACAGTGGATGCGCAGGGGCGGTTAACGGCGGCTGCAAACGCCAGCATCAGCATTGCTAATGCTAATCTTGCTAACAGCACTATTGGCTTGGGAAACGCGACCCTTACCCTTGGTTCTACCACGACGAATGTGGGCAACCTTACTCTGTCGTATCCCAATCTCAGTGGTACCACCGCCGCTAATGCGACGTTTGCTACTGGCAGTTTGCCTTTAGTTCCAGAGGGTTACATCGTCATTCAGATAGGGGGTGTCGATAAAAAGATACCCTATTACGGTGTATGACCGATGGATTTTGACTCCCTTAGCGATGTTAAGTTTGGCGACTTGGACGGTCTGGACGAGATGCTTTTTGCTAATTTTGTCCAGCACAAGACGTTCAGAGAAGTTTTTTACTCGCAAGGGATAGTAGTTCCGGCGTATCCTTTGGCTAATGCCGATCCCGCGAATTTGGACGATTGGTTGCAGGCGCATCAGGTAGAGCATCAGGCTTTTGCTTCGTTGTTGGACCTGACCAATCCGTTCAACCTCCAAGACGATGCGTGGGATAAGGAGGAGGAGTTTTACAACTGGCTATCGCTGCACCTGACTATTCACCAGCAGATAGCGGAGAGATTGGGGCTTACGTGATGTCACAGGCATTGGCACAACCGCGCGGGCGTAACCCCGTCAAAGGCAAAGACACGGTAACTGTCTTGCGTGAAACCCTAATGAATCAATTAGGCGACAGGCGCAGGGTTGATGCTTTTATCGAGAACCTTGCTAAGTTAATTAAAGGTGGCGTGGCAAAACCCGTTCAAATTGGCAACACGGTTTTTTTGGTGTTTCGGTACAACAGCCGTGGCGAAATGTTGCCTGAGGGTATTGTAGAAATCCACATGTTTTCAGCCGAGCCATTCAGCGAAACAGCGAAGCGCATGATGGTGTTGCCCAATACTTTGCGCGAATTGGGCTATCGCGGTTTCACAACAATTATCGAAGACAAAGCGATGGCGAATTTGCTGTTGCAGATGCAGAAACGCACAGGCATTCAAGGTCAAATGCGTCAGGATATGCAGTTGATTAACCGTAAAATGAAACCTGTTTATCTGGTGGAGGCAACACTCTAATGGGCGGCAGTGTTGAAGAAACGGTCGTTATTGGCGTTGCGATTGTTGCGACTGTAGCTACTGGCGGTTTGGCGGCTGCGGGCGCTGCCACGGTTGTTGGGGCAACTCTTACTGGCGCGGCGGCAACAACAACGATTATTGGCAGTGCTACGGTTGGTAGCGTTGTTGGTGGTGCTGTTATTGGCGCCGGCGTTGGTGCTGTAACTGGTGCGGTTCAAGCCAGTCTTGTTGGCGATGATATATTAGAAGGCGCTTTAACTGGCGGTGCTGTTGGTGCCTTATCAGGCGGCGCCGGCATAGTGGGCGCTGGTGCTGGTGGTGAGCTTGCTGCGGAATTGGGTTTGAGCACTGTCGCTGGTTCGGTTGATGCCGATCTAACAAAAGCAGTGGTCGAAGCGTCTAAAGGTGGAACGGCGTTCGCAACCGGCGCTGCCGTACAGGATCAAAACATTGGCGAGTGGGCAGCGGTTGGCGCTATTACTGGCGCTGCGACGCCTTTGGTCACAGCCGGTTTGAATTATTCTGGCGTAGCGGCTGGTGACACGCGCAACATTGTGGCCGGCACTGTTGGCGGTGCTTTGGCGGGTGGCGGTTCGGCGGCTGTGACCGGCGGTGATGTTGCCACTGGCGCGTTGACCGGGGCTGGTTCTGGTTTGGTTGGTTCCATTGCTAGACCGTATGTAACTGATCTTGCCAACACTCTTTTTGGTACTGGTACTGCTGCGCCAACTGGTGCGCAGGCGTTGAACGCACAAGAGCGTGGCCAACTCGCCGGCGCTTTGGCAGGCACTGCTAGCGGGCAACCTGTTTCCAACGAACAGTTTGTGGAAAACGCTTACCAAGCATTGTTTGGGCGCCCTCCCGAAGCCGCTGGTTTGGCGTATTGGACCGGCGAAATGGCAGCGGGCGCCTCGCCAGAGCAAACTTTGAACAACATGATTGCTGGCGCGTCGGCTGGTGACGCCGCAGCCGCAGCGCGTTTTAACGCCGCACAATACTTGACTACGCCTTTGAGCGCCGAAATTGGCGGTAATGGCGGTCCGGGTCAAATTGATGAGGGTGCTGGCGAGTTTGGCGGCGACCAAGATGTTGAAGTTATTGGTGATTATGAGACTACCCCCAAAAGCGGAACATTTACGCAAGAGATTGTGCCGGATGAGGGCGCTGGTGCGGCAGAATATGAACGTGGCGCTTCTGAGTCTGCTAATGTTTTGCGCGACTTGTTCACATTTGGCGCCGAGCAAGGTGTGGGCGGCAGCAAAACAGTTGTGCCTTTCGGTGCCGGTGGCGTCACAGAAGCCGACAGAGCGATACTAGAAACGACGGGTTTGTTGCCATTTGGCGGTGACAAGACCGCAACGGGCGACAATGTGCTGACAACTTTTGGCGGCGATAAAACGGGCGTTACCAGCACTGGCACTATTGGTACGGGCACAGGCGTTACCGGCACTGGTACAGGCACAGGCACAGGCGTTACCGGAACAGGCACGGGCACAGGTACTGGTACTGGTATGGCCGGCACAGGCTTTGGAAATACTACACTCATTGGCGCGACCTCTGGTCCTGGCACTACCCTTACCTCTTTCGGGCAGGGCGGTGGTTCTGGCGGTGGTGGTGGCGGAGGCGGCGGAGGTGCCGAAGCGGGCGGCGGAACGTCAACCAGCACAAGCACGACAGGCGGTACTACTGGCGGTGGCGAGACTACAGGCAGGCGGGATGTTACCCAACCGCCCGGTAGGCGCCGCGAGGAGCAAGTGCGCATCAGCCCGATTGTCACCGATCCGCGCATTGCGCCCACGGTCCAGCGTCAGGCGGCGTCGCAGCCCGTATTGTCTGCCGGCCTCGACCCTGCGACTTCTGGCGTAATCCTGTCGAGGTTTGGTAATAAGAATCAGGTTTGGAACGAGGCAACGCTACGGCTTGCCGATGCTCTAGGATTGCTGTGATGGAAATTCTCTCCAAGGTTCTACGCACTGATGCCATGGGCGACCTTGACCTCAAGGCGATGGCTCAAATCTTGCGCTCTCGGGGCCGAGGGAGAGACACGGTGCTTGCGCACATCACCCCGCGTGAAGCGCGTATGCTCAAGCAGCAAGGTGGTAGCGGCACAACCAATCCTGACACGGGCTTGCCCGAGTTCGAGGAGTTGGATTTTGCGTCCTTTGCTGAAGCCCCGGCCCAGGCATTTGACGCAGGATCAAGTTATGATGCTTACACAAGCCCTGTGTATAGCGAAGGCGCATTTACTCAGGAATTAGTTCCTGGCGGCGGTGGTGAAGCGTCATTTCAACCTGGGGTAGATTTTCTGTCGGCGCCTGCGGCTGGTCCTGGCGGTCAAATGCCAATTACTCCGGCGGAGTTCCGTGGGCCTGCCCCGGCTTATCCCGACCTGACTCCAGGCGAAATAGAGACTGCGCGGCAGGAAGCCGGCCCACAGCGCGGTTTTGTGGATCGTCTAACGACTAGCCTTGGCAAGCAGCTTCAAGACCCGGCAACGCTCGCACGTTTAGGCTTGGGCCTTGGCGGCGCTGGTCTTGGTGGTTTGATGCAAATGCGCGGTGCTGGTGCAGCAAAGCGTACCCGGCAAGATTTAGCGGCTATGGCGGCTCCGTATCAGCAAGAGGGCCGCACCCTTATGGATCAAGCAAAGCGCGGTGAGTTGTCGCCCGCTTCTGCTCAAGCCTATCAAGCGGCGCAGGCTAGGATTGCTCAACAGGCGTCCCGCACGGGTGGCGTCGGGGTTGTGCAGGCAACGGCAACCCTGGAGCGGTTGCGCTCACAGCTTCTGACTAACCAGATGAACCTTGGCTTGCGTGTTGCCAACATTGGTGATCAGTACATGCGTGGCGCTATCCAGACCGGGATGCAGGCGGATCAGGCGCTGAATCAGGCGAGCACAAACTTCTTCACTAACCTTGCCAACACTTTAGCTGGCCCGGTTGTTTCAAGCATGTCGGCGGCGACACAAGCGAGGTAAGTCATGGTTGAAACCTTAAACACGCCGGTTGAAGACAATCTAGCGGACCTTGACAGTGAATATCAGGCGCGTGCCGCAAGGACAGCCGGTGTGCCGCCAGAGTTTCGCGTGCCTGCGTCTGAACGCGTACCGTCAGCACCAACGCCAAGGCCTCCGCGTCAGTCACGCATTAGCGACCCAACCATTGCGGCTGCGGTAGAGCAGTTGCCCGAAAGTATGCGGGCAGGGGCCGAGGCGCAGTACGAGTTGTTGCAGCGTATGCAGCGTGACGGCACGGGCGGAGCAGCCGCGCAACGCGACCTAGCTTTGGCACGCGGTGAACGCGAGGCGCGTGAGGGTTATGCCGCAACGCAGCGGCAAGAATTGGCGCGTATGCGCGAGCGTTATGTGCAGACGCCTGACTTTGTGCCGACGCAAGAAAACGCCCTGTCTATCGGCACCCTGTTTGGTTTGTTGGGTGTGACGGCGGCGATGACCGGCACTGCGGGTAAGCGGTCTGCCGTCGGCGCGATGAACGCCATGAGCGGCATGTTGCAGGGTTGGCGTCAGGGTAGGTCGGACCTTTACAACCGTGAGAGGCAGAATTTTGATGTCGAAATGCGGCGTGTGCAGGCGCAGAACCAAGCGTTAGAGCGTGAGTTCAAGGACGCGCTTGATCTAGCTAAGACTGACATGGATGCCGGGATTGCGCGTGCGCGTGAGGTTGCTGCGCGTTATGGTGTTTCTATCGCTGGTGCGGCGGCTTCGCGCCAAGGTATGCAAGGGATGTTGAGTTTCTTGCAGAGCCTTCAAAACACCAACATGCAGCTTGAGCGTTATCGCGGCCAAGTTGGTAATCAGGCTCCGATTGTAGTGCCTCAACGTCAAGCAGATGGAACCACACGCTATTATTACGCGCAGCGGGATGGTTCACTGTTGATGCAAAATGGACAAGCAGTTGAGGCGCCACCGCCACGATCAGCGACAACGCCGGGTGGTGCCACTATGGCGCGGCAACGCGCTGACGTTCGTGGTCAAATCCGATTGCTTGAAGATTACATGACCCCGGAAGAAGTGGAAAACCTGGGAACGCGAGAAATTCCAGCAGTTACGTCGCGTATTGAGTCAGCGGAATTAAGTAGCCGTTTGGCGGAGGAAGTGCGCCGCAATCCACAAGCAGCGGGTTTGGCTTCAAGAATTATTCGGCGTTTGGAAATTTTGGACCCGTCACGTTATGGCGGGAATGAACAGGGTTCCAATTTTGGTTCATTTGTGAGTTCGTTGTTTGGTTCGTCGATTGATAATCAGACAATAGAAGGGCCAGCAGATGCGGTAACAAAAGCGCGTCAGATTGCAAAGTTGGCGGTTGACGTTATTAACGCTCGCGCACTTGCCGCGTCAGGTGGCAGTCGCATGTTGGTGACAGAATTAAATTTGCAGAAGGGTGTTATTGGCCTTGAAGGCTTGACTCCCGAATCTGCGCCAGCCGTTTATCAGCGTCTTGCGGATGATGACATTGCGGCCATGCGCCGTTATGGCATTTCCTATGATCGCCTTGCTCAAATCAAAGCAACAGTAAATGACAAGGCGCGCGAGTATGTGAGGTCGGGTGGTCTAATGCCGCCGGAACGCGGGCAACCGGCTCCTGCTGCACCGCCGACTTCGCAGTCTCAAACCTCTCAACCGCCGGCGTCTGCCTTTGAAGGTATGAATGAGGGGCAAGAACGCACTTTCCGTAACGGGCAAAGGTGGCGCATTCAAAATGGTTCCCCTGTGAGGGTTGAATAATGGCGAGCGAATGGGACGTTGTAGAAACCACTCCAGCACGAGCCAATCAGGCTCAAGATGATTGGGGCGTTGTTTCAACAACCCCGGCACCAGAGGCGCGACCAGAACGGCAACCCGCTGGCGGGCCAAGCCCGCGCGCACGCAGGGCTGCTGAAGATGCCAAATCATTTACTGAGTCATTTACTCGACGCCCAACTGAGGGCGGTATTATGGGATTTTTCGCGCCTGAAGCAGCAGGGATGTTGGGGCGTGGAATGCAGTTGGTGCCGTTTGCGCCAGTAAGGGCGGCGGGTAAAATTTTGACAGAGGCTGCACCTCGCATCCCTCGTTCGTCTAGTGCAGCTTTGGGCGCAACAGCGGGCGCCGCTGGAGCAGCAGCCGAGCAAGGCGCATTGCGTGCCGGCGCCAGCCCTGAAGTGGCCGGACTTGCGGGCACTACCGGTGAATTGGCTACTGGTATTGGTTTGCCTTCTCTTATATCTCGACTGCCAAGAGCAACTGGTGCCGTAACCCGCGCGGAAGAAGCCGCAAAGCGTTCTGTGTCGGAAGCTGAAGCGCGTGCGGCTAGACTTGAACGTGAGGCAAGTGGCCGCATAACTGAAACCGTCGAGCAAACACAAGCGCAGGCTGCTGCGGCACAAAAGCGTTTGAGCGAAATTGATAGTGCGTTGCAGCAAATTGCCGAGCGTGATGCTGTTGCTCAAGCGCGTGCGCAAAACCGTGCGTTGGACCCAACCGAGGTTCAGGAATTGCGTAGGCGTGTTACGCGGCGTTTGCAGGATGATGTTGCCGCCGCTGAAGCAGAAGCGCGCGCTGCCGGCAAGAGTGTTGAGTCGGCAAAGGCGGAAGCGTTGGAGCGCATTGCTGCGGCAGAAGATAGAAAGCTGCGTATTTCCAATGAGATAGAGCGTTTGCAAAATGAGTTTTTGTCGCGCCCTGGGCAAGATGCAGCAGATTTTGGTGATCGTTTGCGCCGCACTGTTCGGGACTTAAATGAAAAGTTTGAAAAGGCGCGTGAACGCTCGGCGGGCTTTGGTAAAGCAATAGCTAGTGCTGGTGCTGACCCGATTGTTCCGACCACACAAATTGAAGCGTACATTGACCAGACGTTGCGGCAAACACGTGACCCTTCCATTGCTGCATCATTGCGTGCCATCCGTCAGCAGTTGACCACCATGGAGGAAGGCGCAGAGGAGCCAATGCGCGCTTTGAGCGTGGAGGCGGCTGACAGCTTGCGAAAGTATTTGAATCGCATTTTGTCAACAAAACGCATCACGTTCGAGAATGGTCAGATGGGTGATGCGGCGGCGGCTATCCATCATATCAGTAAAATCACAGATATGGTGAAGGACGCTGCCACTAAAGCGCATCGCCCTTACGGGGAAGCCCTGGAAACATTTGCGCGGCTTTCTTCACCGGCTGATTTTCGACAAATGCAAGTTGGCGGCGCCTTGCGTCGCCTTTTCTCCCGCGACGTTCGGACGCAGAATGAATTGATGTCTGCGGCTGATGTTGTTGGCGAAATGCTGACAAAGGCACGCGGCGGTTATCCCGTGTTTGAGGCGTTAATCGCACGTGATCCTGAGTTGGTTAATGCTGCCAGAATGTACTTCAACCGCGAATTGTTCGGCGCGGGGCGCGTTCCATCAGTCGATCAATTAGGCGCGTTTTTACGGGCCAACGAACGCCCATTGCGTTCACTCGGTTTGTATGACGAGTTTTCCAATATCCGGTCAGCGCGTCGCACCGCTCAAACTGCCATGGAAAATGCCGAGACTGCGGTGCGTGAAGCACGTGCTTCGGTGCGTGGTATTGAGGCGGCGCAAATGCGCGCAGCACCTAGTCGCTCATTGATTTCTGCGGCGAAAAGCCGCCAGCAGGCTGCGGTAAGCGGTCTTGAAACTGCCGAGGATATTGCTCGCGCCTCATCGCAGCGCGCGCGTGAAGCCGAAACTCGTCTGACAAGAGAACGGCAACGGATCGCTCAAGAGCCAGAAACCGCTCGCAAACTTCAAAACGACTTACGCACTGCGCAAATTGATATTGAGCGCGCTGCCCCTGGAGAAACGGTTGCTGCGGTTCGCCCGGCCATTGATCGTTTGCGTCGGGCGCAATTAGTGAGCGACGCTGACTACGGGCGGTTGGTCACGGAAATGCAGGCCGTTGACGACGCCTTCAAATCCAGCGCCAAGGCTGCAAAGGATGCGGAGGATGCGCGCAAGGCAGCGCAAGCAGTGATGCAGCGTTGGCGTGATCGAGTGTTTGGCGCGGCTGGAGCGGCTGCGGGATTTGCTGGAGCGGGATTGCTTGGCATAGGGCCGGCAAGGTTCCGGCGCATGTTCAGGGATTGAAAGATGCCTTTGAAACTCGGCGGAAGCCAAAAGACCATTAGCAAGAACATCCGCAAGATGATGCGTGAGGGTTATCCCCAGCGTCAGGCGGTAGCGGCCAGCCTGTCCACGGCGCGCAAGGGCAGGAAGTCCGCGCGTGGCTAAGAAGTCTAAGGGGCTGAATCCTGCTTTGGAGGAGGCCCTTGCCAAACTTTTGCAGGAAGTTATGGCTGATCCGTCAGCAACCTTGACCGATAAAACCAAGGTTATTGATAGGGTTA
>Ga0315903_10003727_pt1 | contig 20871 bp, 9 predicted proteins | sample LakEriMetagenome_7_FD_203524 | JGI IMG/M metagenome (GOLD analysis project Ga0315903, IMG submission 203524) | Freshwater fungal communities from buoy surface, Lake Erie, Ohio, United States - Buoy 2 MA119 | ecosystem: Environmental > Aquatic > Freshwater > Lake | place: USA: Lake Erie, Ohio... | reverse complement strand
CGTGAGGCGTGGTGCGAACCGTTACACGACGCCGTCTCCAGCGTGGTTCGCCCGCGGCCTTACGGCCGGTCGGCTTTTGCAGCTGCCGTACAAGCCCAACGCCGTGAGGCGTGGGGCGAACCGTTACACGACGCCGTCTCCAGCGTGGTTCGCCCGTGGCCTTACGGCCGGTCGGCTTTTACAGCTGCCGTACAAGCCCAACGCCGTGAGGCGTGGGGCGAACCGTTACACGACGCCGTCTCCAGCGTGGTCCGCCCGCGGCCTTACGGCCGGTCGGCTTTTGCAACTGCCGTACAAGCCCAACGCCGTGAGGCGTGGGGCGAACCGCCGCAAGACGCTGCATCCCGCGTTTCTCCTTCAGCGCACGGCGCGGTTGCGGCCGAGGTGGGCCCGTTCCTGCCAGCGGAGTGCGAGGATCGTGACGATGGCCGCCACCACGATCTGCGTGGCGAGTGCGGCGATCGGGATCCAGATGGCCGGATCGTAGTCGCCGAGGTTCTGCCAGAAGACCGGCACCCCCTGCCCCTCGCTCCGGCAGCCACGATGGGCCCAGTAGAGCGGCGAGAAGAGCATCGCGAGGACTTTGAGCACGCCCCCCGTGATCGGCAGGATCGTGGCCCCGAGCAGGATCTGCGGCGTGATCAACAGCGGCACCGCGAGCACACCCTTGTCGGTCGAGCGAACGCAGGCTGAAACGATCAGGCCGATCGTCGCGCAGGCCACCGCCGCGAGCCAGTTGCAAAACGCGGAGACGACCGGCCCGCGCCGGTAGATCTCGGCGGGCCCCTCGCCTCCAAACGCTTCGCGGACCATGAACCCCAGCTCGACGGTGGTCCTGAAGATCGCGATCTGCACCGCGAGCACAACAGCCAGCGCGGCGACCTTCGCGACCACATACGCGGGGAACCGCAGGCCGTGCCGCCGCTCGAGGTCGAGCATCGGCCGCTCCTTGACGATCTCCCGGAAGCCGGTGACAAACCCGAGGATCACCATGCAGATGCTCATCAGCGAGAGCCATTTGAACGTGCCACCGGGGTCGATGATCTCCCGGACGGGGGCGACGGCGACTGTGTCGGTCAGCGCATCGCGAACGATCCTCGCGGTGGACGGCTCCCGCAGATGGGCGAGCAGCTTTGGCTGACTGTCGAGAAACACCCGAATCTGACCGGGAATGCTGGCGTCCTGCTCGGAGACCGTCTCGGTGGCGATCGCCTCCGACACCTCCCCCCACACGTCCGCCAGCACCTGCTTCTCGCCGGGGTCGAGAAGCCGCGTCAGCATGAGCGGATTCCGAAAGTTCGTGGCGGAAAAACCCGCAAGCACGACCGCGGCGAGAGCCAGCGGCAGGAGCATGCCCATGCGCAGGCCCACGCGGTCGCGGACAACTGTTTCGAGTTCGCGGCAAAAGAACGTGGCGAACTGTCGGCCGAAGCCGGAGATGGAGACCGCTGCAAGCGACGCCACCCGCTCCGCCGCCGCACCGGTGGCCGCGCGGCCGGCCTGCTTCACGTCCGCCACGAGGCGGTCTTCGGCCTGCCGCTCCCGCCAGCGGGCTGACCAGAAGCCAGGCGGCCGGTCTTCGATGGCCACGTAGACATCGGCGAGCCGCTGCACACCGAAGTGCTCGATGGCCTCCACGCGGGAGCCAAACCAGACTACCTCCCCGTGGCCGAGGATCAGCAACTTGTTGGCCTCATCCACGTTGTCGAGGTGATGCGTGACGGCCACCACGGTCGTGCCCGCCCGGGCTCGATCAGCGAGGAGCGACATGATCCGGGCCTCGGTGGCCGGATCGAGGCTGGAGGTGGCCTCGTCGAGCACGAGCAGGCCTGGAGCGGCGAGCATTTCGGCCGCCAGGCTCGCCCGCTTCATCTCGCCCCCCGAGAGCGTGCCGATCGAATCGTGCCGCACCCGGTCGAGGCCCACTTCGGCCACCACCCGATCAATCGCCGCCTGCCGCTCGGCGACGGTCGCGTGCGACGGCAGCCTCACCGCCGACGCATAGTGGAGCGCCCGCTCCACCGACAGGGCTTCGGGGTTGATGTCCCGCTGGGGCACGTAGCCGATCACGCCGCGAAGGGCGTCGGCTTCGCGAAACACGTCGTGCCCGCCGACGAGCAGGCTGCCGGCAGAGATTGGCCGGTCTCCCAGCATCGCGCGGACGAGCGTGCTCTTGCCAGCCCCGCTGGGGCCGAGCACGCACACGAACTCGCCCGGCTCAATCCGGAAACTCACGTTCGCCAAAAGTGCTTTAGGTTCGGCGCCGTCGCGGCCATCCGTCACCGACACCGCCATGCCATCGGCAACGACCGAGAGGCCCGTCTTCGCTGCGAGCATCATGCTGACCAAACCCTTCATCCCTGCGGCCGCCGAGCCCTTCCATTGGGGCCGGCGCCGAAATCGTGGCAGTGGGCATCAAACTGGGGGCAGGATACCATCATCACCCGACACCGTCCCAGTGCCGACCGCCGGCTTCTCTCATGGCGCAGCGACGCACCGATCTCGACGCCCTGCGCAGCTTCGCCATGCTGTTGGGGGTTGCGCTGCATGCTTCGCTGAGCTTCTTTGCAGTTCCATGGCCCGTGCATGACACACGGCGCAGCGATCTGCTGCCGCTGTTTTACGTGTTAGTGCACGGCTTCCGGATGCCGCTCTTCTTCCTACTCAGCGGCTATTTCACGATGCTCGTCTATCGTCGCCGCGGGCTGAAGAGCCTGCTCGAACAGCGGTTTGCGCGGATCTTCCTACCGCTGGTGATCGCGGCTTCAACGATCGTGCCGCTCGACACAGCGCTCAAGGGATTTGCGCATCGCGTGATCCGTCCGGAACCGGCCATCGCGGAGATCCTCTCCGGCGACGAGGCGGCCGTGCGCCGCCGGCTCGCCGCGGACGGAGCGGCCACCAGAAAAGAAGCCTTCTATGGCCGCACGCCGCTGGCTTGGGCCACGCTGCAGGGCGACCCGAATATCGTCGCCGCGGTACTCGATGCCGGCGCTGATGCCAACGAGCGCGACAGCAGCGGAAACACAGCCCTCCATGTCGTTGCCTTCTTCGGCCACGACGCAGCCGGCCGACTGCTCCTCGAGCGGGGAGCGGATTCGCGCGCCCGAAACGTGGTCGGCCGGCTGCCGGCGGCGATGATGGCGCTCCCGGCCGACGCCGCCGCCGACTTCGCCCCGCTCATCGGCCTCGACCCGCTCGGCGTGGATGACGTGCTGCGAGGACGCGAGCGGCTCCGCGATCTCCTCCCCACGGGCCCCAACGCCGAGGGCACGTTCGGTGGCCCGCTCGACCGACTGATGCTCGCCTGGTCGCGGGTGCTGTCGTCGGAGCGACTGCGGGTGGGCGTCGGCTCGTGGTCGATCCACCTCGTTCAGACGAACCTCTTCGACCACCTCTGGTTCCTATGGTTTCTCTGCTGGATGGTCGCCACCTTCGCCATCCTCGCCGTAGCAGGACTCCTACCAACGGGCCGCGGACGCTGGTGGCTCGTGGCCGCGTCATGCCTTCCGCAGATGGTGATCGGTATGTCGCTGGCGGGGTTCTACGGGCCTGACACGTCTCTGGGCCTGCTGCCGACGCCGCATATGCTCGCCTTCTACTCCTGCTTCTACTTCTTCGGCGTCGCCACATTCGCGGCGGAGGGGATCGACACGCGGCTCGGCCGGCACTGGAAGCTCTTGCTGCCGGCGGCGGGGGTGCTCCTCTTGGCCGGCCTCGCGACGATGAACAATCGCACGCTCGCCACCGTGCTCCAGCCCGCCTATGCCTGGACGATGTCGATGGGCCTGATCGGCGTGTTCCACCGGTTCTTCAGGAACCCGAGCCCGACGGTGTCGTGGCTGGCCGACGCCTCGTATTGGATGTATCTCATCCACGTGCCGCTGATCATCGTGGCCCAACTGCTCGTCCGGCAGTGGCCGTTGCCTGCGAACGTGAAGTTCCTCCTGATCCTGGCGATGGTGACGCCGATCATGCTGGCGACCTACCGCTGGTGCGTCCGCTTCACGCCGATCGGCCGCCTGCTCAACGGGCCACGTGATCGCCGGGCGAATAGTTGACGGTCCGCGTCCAGCGTGGTGTGCCCGAGGCCTTACGGCCTTCGGCTTGTACGAATCCTGTCTAAGCCAAACGCCGTAAGGCGTGGGACGAACCGCCACCAGACCCCGCGTCCAACGTGGTGCGCCCGAGGCCTGACGGCCTTCGGCTTATACGAAACCTGTCTAAGCCCAACGCCGTAAGGCGTGGGGCGAACCGCCACCAGACGCCGCCAACAGCCCTGCCTCACTCGTGCCCGGCATCAGTACCGGTGGTCGTCGGGGTCATAGTCGGGCGAGAGAACAACGTTCCCTTCCGGATCGGCGACAAACTTGAACTGGTGATCCACCAGCCGCCGGAGCAGCCGCGACCGCACGATCGTCGAGAAGAACCTCTTGAACGACTCGCCCTTGCCGTCGAGCGGCCTCTCGGACGCGAACATGAACATCGGCAGCAGCATCTCGTCGTGAATGGTCTCGTTGTGCCAGACGTTCTGAGGCGGATCGAACGGGTTTCGCGGATTGGCGGCGGAGTTGTCGTAAGAAACCTCCGCGTCAAACCGCGTGCCGGCAGGAAATCGGCGGGGCTGCTTGAGGTTGTAGGGGGACTGCCAGTTGTAGTCCCACTGAGGAACACGCAGGAGCAGGAGCGACTGCTTCTCCCCCGGCAGGCTGGCCCTGAGCTCGATCCACCGGGCCAGCTGGTGCGCGTGCGGCACGACGCCCACGAAATCAGCGTCCTCGGGCAGCGTGTAGCTGCCGCGGACGCGGAAGTCGGTGACGCCCGGCGGCACCACCGCAAAATCGCCGCTGAGGTAGATCATGTTCATCACCGTGCGTGGCGGCTGCTTGTCGAGCCAGATGCCGATCCGGCTCGAATCGGTTTCCAGCTTTCCGGTGCGAACATAGTGCACCTGCGCCGTGATATCGCAGCCTGCCGGAATCACCCATGCCGCATCGGCCGGGGCGACCGTCGCCCGCACCCCCGGCACGAAGCCGCTGACGAACGAGGCCCGCGGCTGGCCGTCGTCGCGAAGAGGAGGCACCCGGAATCCGATGCCGTGCGAATCCTGAAAGCCACCGCCCCGATCGTCCGGATGGCTGAAGCCGTCGCGGCCGCCATGCTCCCGAATGGCCTGCTCCACGGTCTCCCGCGGTAGATGGCCGATCAGCGCGTGGTGCACGACTTTACGATTGCGCGGGAGGAACTGTATCGCGCGGATCCGGAGATCTGCGGTGCGATTCAGCGGAAACACGATGTTGCGGTAAACGTCGTTGCCGTGGGAGCCGAGCTGCGTCGGCTCGGGCTGCTCGAGCACGATGTCGGGGGGACCGAGATCCTCCTGGAAGGCCGAGGAGTCCGGCAGCGGCGGGAGCGTGGGTGGATCGGCGGGATTTCCCTCCGGCTTGCCGGCGGCCACCCATGCCCGCAGCATGGCGATCTCCGCTGGCGTCGGAGGCTTCGTCCCCTGATAGTCGAGATCGCTTTCGATCTGCGCCGGCGGCATCCGCCGGGCGTCGATCTCCTCGAGCCCGATGTCGACCCACTCCACCGCATCGTCATAGGAGAGGAGGCTGAACGGACCGGCCTGCCCAGGGCTGTGGCACTTCTGGCACTGGGCATGGAGAAAAGGGAGGACATCCCTGCAGAACGTCGGCGTGGCTGGGGCAACGGCCGCTGCGGCCACAGGTCGCTCAGGCCGGTCGAGCGGGCAGCCGGCAGGGTCGGTTCGCGGCTCGCGGATCTCGCGACCGGCGACCAGATCTCCAATCGCATTTGCGAGTTCGGGCTCGGCATCGCCGGGCGTCATCACACCGCGGATCTTGTAGCGGTCGTCGATCCGGCCTGAATAGCGGATCTGCCGATCGCGGTCCACGAGGACCGCCTCGGGCGTGACGGTCGCATCAAGCGCCTCGGCCAGCGCGAAACCGGTGTCGAAAAGGATCGGAAACGTGATGCCGAACTTCGTGCGGTAGGCCTCGACCTCCGCAGGGTCGTCGGCTTCGCAGACCACGCCCACGAAGCGGATGCCGTCCTTGGCGAATCGGACTACGAGTTCGTCGAGCACAGGCGCATAGTCCTGCGCCATCGGGCAGGCGGGATGGAGAAACGCGAAGCAGACGGCCCGCCCGTCGCCGAGGAGCTCGTCGAAGCCATGCACCGTCCCGTCGAGGCCCGCCAATCGCAACTGATCCTGCGGCACGGACACGGAAGGCTGCGGCACGCCCGCTGCCTCCTCGGCGGCCGCTGGCCCGATCGCGAGCGGGATCCACGCGATCGCCAGGAGCGCAAGCCCGCACACGCAACCCCTGCTGCCGTACAAGCCCAACGCCGTGAGGCGTGGGGCGAACCGCCAGCAGGCACCGCGTCCAGCGTGGCTCGCCCGCGGCCTCACGGCCGGTCGGCTTGTACACCTGCCGTCCAAGCCCAACGCCGTGAGGCGTGGGGCGAACCACCAGCAGACACCGCGTCCAGCGTGGTTCGCCCGCGGCCTCACGGCCGGTCGGCTCTCACTCGCTCCGCTTTCGATCGCAACATTCATGTGTGCGCCATATCTAGAGGCACTTCAAAAACTCCAGCACCGCGAGCCGCTGCTCCTCGGTGAGGTCGTCCCCGAAGGTGTGGCCCGTGTTGAGCATGCCCGTGTAAAGCTCGGGCTTCGTGGGATCAACTTCTGCCTGCTTGACGTCGGCGAGCGCCTGCCGGAGGGCTTCCCAATCCTCTGGCGAACGCCAATCGGGATCAAAAACCCGTAGGTATGGCTCCCGCTCCATCTGCTCGAGGATCTCCTGATGGCTCTTCGATGACTCGTCCACAAACTTCCAGCCGATCCGGGCCTGGTCGTAGTTGGCAGGGTCAGTGCTGCTCGGCCGCATCGAATACTTTCGCGGCCGCGTGGACGACTTGAGCAGGTTGTAGACCGTCGGCACCGACGCGTTGTGCAGATAGGGGCCCCGAGCCCAGATGCCGACCAGCGGCGGGGCGACATACCGGTGGGTCGTCGTCACCTTGCCACTCAGAAACCGCTTCTTTTCCTCGGCGTTCATGTCGAACACCCCCGTGATCCGCAGCGGATCGGTGCCGAGTTCGTCGTGGTCGACGAGCTTGTTGGGAAAGTTCACCAGGTCGTAGGTCTTCGACCCCGTCTTCGTGAAGTCGCCATGGCAGCGGGCGCAGGTCTCCATGAAGACGGCGTGGCCGGCATCGGCCTGCTCCTCGCTGACGTCTGCGATGAAGGGATACCGCGGCGTGGCGAGCGTCTTGAAGTATTCGGGAACGCACTGCCGAAACACCTCGCGGGCCTCGGCGTAATCCTTGCCGACGTGGTCGCGGCTGATGGCCATCGCGTAGGTCACATCGGCCACGTTGCCCTCGAAGCCGCCGTCCACGTAGACGCCTTTGCCCTCGGTGCCAGCCGTCTTGTACCGGTAGTTCGTCCAAGGCTGTGGCTTCAGAAACGGGATCAGGGGCACCTGTCCCTCGATCTTCTTCGTGTAGTTGCTGCCATGGTCGGCCACGAAGAACTTGTCGTAGCGCAACAGGCTGGGCTTGATGCCGTCGGGACGGACCACGGGCACGAGGATGCCGAAGAAGTCGGCCGAGTCGACGAAGAACCGCGGCAGGTTCTTGGCGAACAGGAAGCCCGGGCTCGTCCCGCCGCTGGTGGCCACGTTTTGGTGAAACCGCTCGAAGTCGAGGAACGCGTTGGGGATGCCTTCGGCAAACCGCGGCTCCGGGTTGCGCGGATCGGGGCTCGTGAACAGCATCGTCGAGTGGCAGATGCGGCAGTTGGCCACCAGCCCCGGCGAACTGCCACCAACGACGTGCGCCTGGGTGCGAATGACTCCCAACGTGACGGTGAAATCCTGGTGGCTCTCCGGCACCGGCGGGTGCATGCCGTAGCGAAGTTCCATTTCCCGCCACCAGGCCGGGCTGAACTCACGAACCGTGTTGAGGCGGGCCCTCTCGGCCTCGTCGATCGCCTCCTCGGCCCACGTTTCGTTGAGCGTTTCCAGGCCGTCGTAGCTCCACATCGGGCGTGCCAAGTGGAAGCGAGACTCGACCTCTAGCTTGCCGGCATCCACAGCCCTGCCGGCGGCGATGAGGGCCCTCGTCCGCTCCGATTGGTGGTCGGCTGGCAGTTCGTCGCCAGACTCGTTCGGCTGGGCATCTGCCTGGGCCTGCGGTCGGAATCGGGCCGGCAGGCGGACATCGGGATTGCCCCGCAGCGCCGCGGCCGCCCGATCGGAGAGCGTCTCAAGCCCCATGAGATAGAGCGTGCCCTCATGCCGGGCAAGCGTTTCGGCCGCGGCGTCGGAGAGCGTGGTGATTCCGTGGAGCCCCAACGGCCCCTGGTGCCGTGCCAAGGCCGTGGCGACCTCATCCGAGATCGTCTCCAGGCCATCCAGTCGCAGGAACTGGCCGTGCCCCGCCAGTGCCGCGGCTGCCTCCGGCGTAAGCGATTCGATGCCGTTGAGACTGAGCATGCCGGGCTGTCGACCGAGCGCGGTCGCTGCCTGTACGGAGAGATTCGTAAGACCCGAGAGCCCGAGGTATCCGCGGTGGGCGGAGAGCAGTTCGAGCTGACGGTCGGTGACGGCGCGGAGACCGGAAAGCCGCAGGAAACCAACGTGCCGCCCCATGAGTTCCGCCACTTCATCGTTGATCCCCGTCAGGCCTTGGAGCGAGAGGGACCGCGGGCTGGTGGGCGTGATCAGGCCGCGGGCGGTATCCCACGGAAGATCGGTGAGGCTGTCGAGTTCGATGGTGGCGTCGGGCTGCGACAGCGCGGCGGCCGACTCTGGCGAAAGCGACGTGAGGCCGTTGAGCTCGAAAACATTGTTTGATCGCGCGAGCAGCTCGGCGACCTGTGGCGAGAGCACGCGAAGAGAGTTGAGTTCCAGGTCGCCCTGTGTGTCGGCCAGCGCGATCGCCTGCTCAACGGTGAGCTCCATCACCGAGGGGGCATCGGCCTCAACCGCGAACACAGCCTCACCAAGACAGGCCGCGGTGAGTGCCACGGCGAACGCAACCAATCGACAGACCGACGGCATCGCAACTCCCTGCAAGGCCCTTGGAAACGCGGCGTCGGCAACAAACCTTCCCGCACGGCCCAAGGTAACAAAGGCACGCAACCTGCGTCATCGCCGCCGACAACCTGGGGGGTGTGGCGAAACTTCGAGGCAGTGGCGCTTCCTGGCCCCCCCAGCCTCCGGGCCAGCTCGCCGACGGCAAAGAAAGCCTCACGGCCGCGCCGGAAAGAGCACGATTTCAGCAGTGAAACGCAAGCCATGGCCCATGCTGCGCGCCCACTGACGAGTCGGTCACGATGCCCGGCAATCTGGCTGCTGGTGGCGGCCTGCGCGCTTGCTGCCCCGGGCTGCACATCGTGGGGCCAGTACTGGCGCAATCATATGCAGGTCGGCCCCACCTACCTGCGTCCGGTCGGTCCGGTCGAGCACGAGTGGATCGACGCCGACGACGCTCAGGTGCGGTCGTCCTCCGAAGTCGAGAGCCAATGGTGGCGGCAGTTCAACGATCCTGTGCTCGACCAGCTCGTGCTCCAGGCCTACGAACAGAACCTCTCGCTCCGCGAGGCGGGATTCCGCGTGCTCGCGGCGCGGGCGGCCTACAACATCACCGTGGGGGGCTTCTTTCCCCAGTCACAGAGGGCGGTGGCCGAATACGCTCGCTGGCAGCTGAGCAACAACGTGGGAGCCCTCCAGAACCTGTCGATTGCTCCGTTCAGCATCTGGCAGACGGGCTTCAACCTCTCATGGGAGCTCGACCTCTGGGGCAAGCTCCGCCGAAACATCGAGTCAGCCGGCGCGAAGTACCAAGCCAGCGTCGAGGAATACGACGGCGTGCTCGTCACGCTGATCGCCGACGTGGCCGAACGCTACGTCGATTTTCGCGTCGCCCGCAAGCAGGTGGCCGACCTCCGCCGGCTGGCCGCCATCCAGCGAGACTCGCTCCGGATCGCCGGCGACCGCTTTGAGGGAGGCGTGACGAGCGAACTCGACGTCTCGCAGGCGCGGCTCAACCTCGCCAAGACCGAGGCCCTGATCCCCGAATACGAACGGCAGGCGCGGCTGGCGGCCAACGCCCTGTGCATGCTCCTCGGGATGCCGCCGGAGGATCTGGCGCTGCGGCTGGGAGACGACGCCATCCCCACACCGCCTCCGAGCCTCGCGGTCGGGATTCCCGCCGACCTGCTGCGGCGGCGGCCCGACGTCCGGCAGGCTGAGCGGATGCTCGCCGCGCAGTGCGCCCAGATCGGCGTGGCCGAGGCCGAGCTCTATCCGGCGTTCTCGATCAACGGCTACCTCGGCGTGTATGCCAACGAACTTGGCCAGCTCTTCGAGTCGGACTCGCTCTTCGGCTTCGTGGCGCCGGTCGTCGACTGGAAAATCCTCAACTACGGCCGACTGCTCAACAACATCCGCCAGCAAGACGCGAAGTTCCAGGCGATGGCAGCCACGTATCAAGACACCGTCCTGCGGGCCGGCCGCGAGGCCGAGGACGGGATCGTGAACTTCATCAAGGCCGGAGCGGCGGCCCGCAAGCAGCAGGAGGCGGTCAACGCCGCCACGCGGTCGGTGGAGCTGGTCGAGATCCAGTACACGGAGGGAAGCACCGACTTCAACCGCGTGTTCGTCGTGCAGCAGACACAGGTGACCGAGCAGGTGCGGCTCAACGACAACGTCGGCGGCGTGGCCAAGGGGATGATCCAGATCTACCGGGCCTTGGGCGGCGGCTGGCAGCTGCGGCTCGAGGAGCTCGCCGCCACCGGCCAATGCTGCAAGCCGCTCCCAAGCATCGACGGCGGCATGTGCGACGACTATATCGGCAAGCAGCCGCCCGCCGGCTTCGATGCCTGGTGCATCTGGCCCGAGTGGCTCCGCGGCCACAAGCCGCGGTAATGCGGCCGAGCATCCAAGCCCAACGCCGTGAGGCGTGGGGCGAATCACACCAGACGCAAGGTTCGGCGTGATTCACCCGCGGCCTTACGACCGGTCGGCTTTCACTCCCTCGAAGGACCGAGGGGTATCATCGCGTCCGGCGGAGCTCAGCGGCGGCCAAACCGCAGCAGCGAATAGAAGAACACCGGCGTGAGAAAGATGCCGAAGAGCGTCACGCCCAGCATCCCGCTGAACACGGCCAGGCCCAGCGTGCGGCGCATCTCGGCCCCGGCGCCCTCGGCCACCACGAGCGGGACTACGCCGAGGATGAACGCCAGCGACGTCATCAGGATCGGCCGCAGCCGCAGCCGGCAGGCCTCCACCGTCGCTTCCCCGAGCGGCCTGCCCTCGCGGGTGAGCTGCCGGGCGAACTCCACGATCAGGATGGCGTTCTTGCAGGCCAGCCCGACGAGCACCACGAAGCCGATCTGCGTGAAGATGGTGATGTCCATGCCCGCCTGCCGGATGCCGATGAGTGCCGAGAGGAGGCACATCGGCACCACGAGGATCACGGCGAGCGGCAGGGCCCAGCTCTCGTACAGGGCCGCGAGCACGAGGAACACGAGCACCACGCCAAGCACGAAGAGGAACGTGGCCGTCGCCCCCGAGCGGATCTGCATGAACGCCATCTCAGTCCACTCCGTGGCGAAGAGCGGGGGAATCGTCGCATCGCGCTGAAGCCGGTCGACGTGCTCCTGCACGACCGTGAGCGCCGACGTGCTTCCGGTGCCGGGGGCTGGTTCGCCGTAGACCGCAGCCGACGGGTAGAGGTTGTAGCGCATCACGAGCGAGGGACCGACGCGGTCGCGAACCTGCACGAGCGTGGTGAGCGGCACGGGCCGCCCGTCCGCCCCCGGCACCTTGAGGTCCTCGAGCGCCCGGCGGATATCGCCGCGGTGGGCGGCATCCGCCTGCACGTTGACCTGCCATGACCGCCCGAAGCGGTTGAAGTTGTTGATGTAGTAGGAGCCGAGCTGCACCTGCAGCGTCTCGAAGAGATCCTTGATCTGCACGCCGACCGCCGCCGCCTTGTCGCGGTCGATGTCGAGAAACAGCCAGGGCGTGCGGGCGGAGTAGTTGGTGAACAGGCCGGCGAGGCGATCGTCGTCTCGGCCGGCCTGCACGACCGCGTTCGCGGCCTCCTCCAGGAGCGCTGGCCCGTAGTCACCCCGATCCTCGACGACGAGCTTGAAGCCGGCCACCGTGCCGAGGCCATCCACGGGCGGCGGCCCGAACACCTCGACGCGGGCCTCATCCACCGTCGCCTGCCAGTCGGCCCGGAGCCGCGCTGCGATCGCGTCGGCCGATGCCGTCCGCCCCCGCCTTTCGGCGAAGCCGTCGAGCATCACATACATCGCGCCCCAGTTCGGAGCGTTGCCCCCGAGCACCACCGACCTCCCAGCCACCGACACCACATGGGCCACGCCCGGCTCCTCGAGGGCACGCCGCTCGAGCGCCGCCATCACCCGGGCCGTCCGCTGCACGCTCGCCCCCTCCGGCAGCGCGATATCGGCGACGAGGTAACCCTTGTCCTGCTGCGGGATGAAGCCGACCGGGGTGAGCGTGAACAGGAGCCAGGTGACCGCGAGCAGGCCGGCGAAGGCGAGCAGGATCGGCGCGGCGAGCCGCAGCGATCCCTGCACGAGCCACGCGTAGGCCCGGGTGAGGGCGGAGAAGCCCGCGTTGAAGCCGCGAAAGACCCAGCCGCAGGCCAACCGCAGTGCCCGGTCGACCACGTCGGGAGGAGAGCCCTTGGGCTTCAGCAAAAGCGCCGCCAGCGCCGGCGAGAGCGTCAGCGAGTTCACCGCGGAGAGGAGCGTTGAGACCGCAATCGTGAGGGCGAACTGCCGGAAGAACTGTCCCACGATACCGGCGATGAAACTGCACGGCACGAACACGGCGCAGAGCACGAGGGCCACGCCGATCACCGGACCCGTCACCTCCTCCATCGCCTTGCAGGAGGCCTCCCGCGGGGTGAGGCCGTGCTCGATCCAGCGCTCCACGTTCTCGACCACGACGATGGCGTCGTCCACCACGATTCCAATCGCCAACACCAGCCCAAACAGCGAGAGGTTGTTGAGGCTGAACCCCAGCGCCGCCATGAACGCAAAGGTGCCAACGATCGCCACCGGCACCGCCACCAGCGGGATCAGTGTCGCCCGCCAGTTCTGCAGGAACAGCAGCACCACCAGGGCCACGAGGATGATCGCGTCGCGAAGCGTCTTGAGCACCTCTGCCTTCGACTCCTCGATGAAGGGCGTGGTGTCGTAGACGACCCGTGCCTCGAGCCCCCTGGGAAACCGCTCGCCGAGCGCCGCCAGCTTCGCCCGCACGGCCGCGGCGGTGGCGATCGCGTTGGACCCGGGCAGCTGATAGATGTTCATCCCCACGCTCGGCTCACCGTCGAGCCGGCAGACCTGGTCGTAGAACTGGGCCCCCAGTTCCACTCGGGCCACGTCCCGGAGTCGCACGATCACACTGTCAACGTCGCCCGTCTCGGCAGCGGCCTGCTTCACGATCACGTCGCCGAACTCGGCGACCGTCATCAGCCGGCCCACGGCGGCGAGCGGGATCTGGAAGGCCTGGCCGGCCGGCGCCGGCTGCTGACCCACGCTCCCGGCCGCGACCTGAAAGTTCTGATTCTCGAGGGCGGTGCGGATGTCGCCGGGCGCGAGGCCCACCGCGGCCATCTTCTCCGGGTCGAGCCAGACCCGCATGCTGTAGTCACGCTGCCCGATGAAGTCGATGTCGCCGACTCCCTCGACCCGAAGCAGCTCGTCGCGGATCTGGATGGTCGCGTAGTTGGAGAGAAAGGTCTCGTCGTAGAGCGGCGCGCCGGCGGCGTCCTTCGCCGCGGTGAAGTTGACGATCATCATCGCCGCAGGCGACTTCTTGAGCACCGCCACTCCCTCCCGCTGCACGAGCTCCGGGAGGATCGGCATCGCCAACGTGACGCGCACTTGCGTGAGCACCTGCGCCATGTTGAGGTCGGTGCCGGGCTGGAAGGTGACCGTGAGCCGGTAGCGGCCGTCGTTGGTGCACTGCGAGCTCAGCGAGAGCGCATTCTCGACGCCGCTCACCTGCTGCTCGATCGGGGCGGCGATCGTGTCGCGGACGAGCTCCGCATTCGCCCCGGGATAGATCGTGGAGACTTCGATCGTGGGAGGCGTGATCTCCGGGTACTGCGTGGTCGGCAGCGTGAGCGAGGCGACTCCGCCGCAGAGCACGAGCACGATCGAAATTACCGACGCGAAGATCGGCCGCTCGATGAAGAACCGTGCGATCATGCCGTCACCCCCGGCTCTCCGCGGCCCGCCGTCCGCGCACGGTCGCCCAGCCGGGCGAGCACGTCGTAGAACACCGGCGTGAAAAAAATGCCGACGAGAGTGACCCCGATCATCCCGGCGAAGACGGTGACCCCCAGCGACCAGCGAAGTTCTGCCCCCGCGCCCCGGGCCACCACCAGCGGGAAGACGCCGAGAATGAAGGCGAGCGACGTCATCAGAATCGGTCGCAGCCGAAGGCGGCTGGCCGTGAGCGTGGCGGAGCGGACGTCGAGCCCCTCGGCCTGCAGCTGACGGGCGAACTCCACGATCAGGATCGCGTTCTTGCTCGCCAGGCCGACGAGCACCACGAGCCCCACCTGCGCGAGGATGTCGATCGGCAGCCGCGCCACGACGAGCCCCCCGACCGCCGCCAGCAGGCAGAGCGGCACCACGAGGATCACGGCCAGTGGCTGCAGCCAGCTCTCGTAGAGGGCTGCGAGCACGAGAAACACGAGCATGATGCCGAGGCCCAGCAGCACCCCCGCGGTGTTGCCCGCCTGGAGTTGCAGGAAGAACACCTCCGACCAGTCGTAGGAGAAGCTCTCGGGGAGTTCCGTCGCGGCGGCGGCTGCGACGCGGTCGATCAGCACCGACCCGCTCTCGAACGGATTGGGGACACCCGTGATCGGCGCCGCCGGATAGAGGTTGTATCGCATCATGATCGCGGGCCCCATCGCGTTGCGAATGTCGAGCACCGTCGCCAGCGGCACCATGCCACCGCCACGGGTCGCCACCTGCAGCCCGCGGAGATCCTTCACCCCGCTGCGGAATCCCTGATCGGCCATCACCTTCACCTGCCACGTCCGGCCGAAGCGGTTGAAGTTGTTGACGTAGAACGACCCCACGTTCATCTGCAGCGTGCCGAAGACCGCCGAGATCGGAATGCCGAGCGCCCGAATCTTCTCGCGATCGACGTCGAGGAAATACTGCGGCGAGTCGGCCCGGTAGTTCCCGGCGACGAACGGCAGCTTCCAGCCCTCCATGGCGGCCACGATCTTCTCGCTCGACTCCTGCATCACCTTCGGGCCCTGGCTGCCGCGATCCTGCAGGTAGAACTTGAAGCCTCCGGCCATGCCCAGCCCCTTCACGGGCGGTGCCGGATAGATGCCCACCTCCGCGTCGGGAATCTCCTGCCGGCAGCGCTCGCGGACCGCGCGGAGGATGCCAAACATCGAGGTCTCGGGCGTGCGGCGATTGTCGTAGTCGTCGAGAATGAGAAACAGCGACCCCCAGTTCGGCGCGTTGGCGTTGTAGAGCAGCGACATACCCGCGATCGTGAAGGTGTCGGTGATGCCGGGCACCGATCGCGCCAGGACATCGATCCGCTCGAGCACCTCCTCGGTCCGCTGCACGCCCGCGCCGTCGGGGAGTTGGACCGTGGCGATCAGGTATCGCTGGTCCTGAAGCGGCACGAATCCCTGCGGATACCAGGAGAACACCCGCCAGGTGACGAGCACCAGCACGAAGTAGACGAGCATCGCCAGCCTCCCGTGCCCGACGACGGCCGCCACCCCCCGGCCGTAGCCGCCGCTGACCGCGTCGAAGAACCGGTTGAAGCCGCGGAAGATCGGCCCGAGGATCCGGTCGAGCAGCCGCTCGACCGGATCGGGTGGGGCGTCGTGGGGCCGCAGCAGGAGAGCCGCGAGCGCCGGGCTCAGGGTGAGCGAGTTGACGGCCGAGAGGATGGTCGAGACCGCGATCGTGAGGGCGAACTGCCGGAAGAAGAGGCCGGTGACCCCACCGATGAACGCGCACGGCACGAACACCGCCGAGAGCACCGCCGCCACGCCGATCACCGGGCCGGTGACCTCGGCCATGGCCTTCTCCGCCGCCGCACGGGGGGCGAGCCCCTGCTTGATCCAGCGTTCGACGTTCTCCACCACCACGATCGCGTCGTCCACCACGATGCCGATCGAGAGCACGAGCCCGAAGAGGGAGAGCGTGTTGAGGCTGAAGCCCATCGCCGCCATCGCGGCGAACGTGCCCACGATCGCCACCGGCACGGCGACGAGCGGGATCAGCGTGGCCCGCCAACTCTGCAGGAAGAGGAGCACGACGAGCGCCACGAGCACGATCGCTTCGCGCAGCGTTTTCACCACCTCGAAGATCGATTCCGTGATGAACGGCGTGGTGTCGTAGGCGATGACGTAGTCGAGCCCGGCGGGAAACCGCGTCGCCAGCTCTTTCATCTTCTCCTGAACCGCATACGAGCACTCGAGCGCATTGGTGTCGGGAAGCTGGAACACGGCCAGCCCTACCACCGGCCGGCCGTTGTAGCGGCAGGTCTGGTCGTAGCCGGCCGCGCCGAGCTCGATCCGGGCCACGTCGCGCAGCCGCACGAGCGGCGTACCCGGCACGCCCGGGGCCGTCCCGAGCACGATCGCGCCAAACTCCTCCGGCGTGGAGAGCAGCCCCGTGGCGGCGACGGCGAGCTCCAACTGCTGATCGGCGTCCGCGGGCGACTGCCCGGCGATGCCGCCGATCACCTGGGCGTTCTGGGCGGCGATCGCGTCGCGGATGTTCTCCGGCGTGAGCCCCCGGGCGGCGAGCTGCTCAGGATCGAGCCAGATTCGCAGCGAGTAATCGCGCTGTCCGAGGAGGAGAATGTCGCCGACGCCGGGGCATCGCAGCAGTTCGTCGCGGAGACGAACCGTGGCGTAGTTGCTCATGAACAGGTCGTCATAGCGGCCGTCGGGCGAGATCAGATCGACCGTCATGAGGATGTCGGGCGACCGCTTCTTGATGCTCACGCCCTGCTTCTGCACCACGGACGGCAGGAGCGGCATCGCCAGCTGGACGCGGTTCTGGGTCTGCACGAGCGCGAGGTTGGCGTCGGCCCCGACCTCGAAGGTGAGCTGCAGCACGTAGTAGCCATCGTTGGTGGCCTGCGACTGCATGTAGAGCAGCCGGTCGACCCCGTTCACCTGCTGCTCGATCGGGGCCGCGATCGTGTCGGTGACGACGGCGGCGTTCGCACCGGGGTAGAAACAGATCACTTGCACGACCGGCGGCGCGATCGGCGGAAAGAGCGAGATCGGCAGCGAGATCGCGCTCACGGCGCCCGCCAGCGTGATCACGATCGAGATCACGGCGGCAAAGATCGGCCGCTGGATGAAGAATCGCGAGATCACCGCGGCGTCTCGTCCGGGGCCGGCAACGGCTCGGCGGCTGGCTGCGGCAACGCGGAGTTGGCCGTGGGCTCGTCAGGCGGCGCCGCAGCAGGTCGTTCGGCGGGCTTCTCGGGAGGGGCTGGCATCTCCGGAGGGTCGCGCCGCTCCGGCACGACGAAGCTGCCGAGGTCGAGGCTGCTGTCGGCGGCGGGCGTAGGCTTGACCGGTTTGCCTTCCCGGCATCGCTGCAGGCCACGGACGACGACCCGATCGGTGGCGATCAGCGGCCGGGCTGCGTCGGTCGCCGCCACGGAGATCCACGTGCCGAGTTTCTGGCCGACCTTCACTTCGCGGGCCGACGCCGTATCGTCAGCGCCAACCACCCAGAGGATCTTTCGGTCCTGGTTGCTGCCAACCGCGGCCTCCGGCACGAACAGCCGCTCGACCGCATCACTCAGCGGCAGCCGAACCCTGGCGAACATGCCGGGCCGAAACAGCGGCGGCCGCGGGGCGGCTGGATCCGCGGAATAGGGATTGGCGAGCCGGCCACGCATGGTGATCGTGGCCGTCTTCGTGTCGACCTGATTGTTGAGGAAGTCGACCCGGCTGCGATGCGGATAGGTCCGCCCCACGTCATCCACGAGGCCCACATCGACCACCGTCTCGCCGCCGCTCACGCCGGGCCCGCGGCCCGACTCGCGGGCGTGGGCCATCATTCGCACGAACGTCGGCTCGTCGACGTTGAAATAAACGAAGATCGGGTCGATCGAGACGATCGTGGCGAGCGTGGTCTGATCCTGGTTGATCAGATTGCCCACCTGCAGCTGCGTGCGGCTGATCTGGCCGTCGATCGGCGCCACAATCGTGCAAAACTCCACGTTCAGCCGGGCGGCCTCCTGCTGGGCCCGGGCCGCGGCGAGGCCGCCGATGTTCTCCTCGAGCTTCGCCTTGTAGCTGTCGAACTCCTGCTGGCTGGCCGCCCCCTTGGTGACGAGCTTCTCGTACCGCTCGACCTGGACCTTCAGGAACTTCTGCTGACCGATCAACTGCTCGACCTCGCCAGCCGCCGCGGCGAGCTGGGCCGTGTAGGGCCGCTCGTCGATCTCGTAGAGCGGGTCGCCCTTGGTCACGAACTGGCCGTCGCGAAAGGTGACCTTGGTGAGGTAGCCGGTGATCCGGCTGCGGATGTCGACGACGAACTCGGCGTCGATCCGCCCCGTCACCTCGAGATACTCCGGCACCTGCATGGGGCGTGGCATGGTGACCGCCACTTCGGAGGCGGGCGGTGGCGGGGCAGGCGGCGGCTTCCTGCAACCGATGCTGCCCACGGCCAGCACGACCGCGACGACCAGCGTGGTCGGAAGAGGCGGCACGAAGGATGGAATGGCACGTGGCATGAACGACGCAAGTCGCAGGGCTGTGGCGGCGGTGGCACCAGCGGCTCCGCCCGTCGGAAGCGGAACTAGTCTAGCCGCAGGCCGGCCGCACGACGATGCAGAAAAAGCTCATCTGGCTTGTTCATCGACAAGGGATGCTTGTCGAGAAGCAGGGCATGTCGATCAAGATCCACGGCGCGAATACCTCCACATCGGCTCCCAGTAGTCGGCCAGCACCTCGCGGGCGAGCGGCTTGGACTCCACCACGTAGCCGAAGTCCTGGAGGTTGTGCGGATACATGTTGTCGGACCCGACGTGGAACGCGCAGTCGTCCACCATCCAAAGCTTTGCGTGGTTGATGATCTTCACTTCGAGGTCGCCACGTCGCCAACGGTCACCGGACTCCGAGATTCGCAGCGCCACGCGATGGAAGCGGCCAGTTAGCGGGCGGTCGCCGATCGCCGCCCGCATCTTCGCGTCGATGTCGGCCAAGGTCGTGCCGAACGAATAGGGACCGCCCGCCGCGGTCGTCGCGCCCGGCTCGCTGAGCACGAAGCAGACCTCCACGCTGCGGTCCGGGGCGGTGAGCACGTCGGCCAGAGCCGATCCCTTGGCAGGTCTACCCTGGTGATAGAACCTGGTTCCATTCATGGGGGCAGGTCAGTCTGCGCAGACGCGAGAAAAACGTCACCGAAGCGGGTGCGGGGCGTTTCGAGAAACCCACTCCGGACGTCCGGACCGCTCCTCCCGAGGCTCACGAGTCGCTGATCAGCCGGAACACCGTTGAGGAAGTGCCATTGACCGGCCTATCATTGAGGTGCCATTGACCGGGCTATCCTTACTAAACCCCATGAACCCGCATGAACAAAACGATCCAAGCACTCATGCTTGCCGCCAGCCTTGCCTGGGGCTTGGTGCCCTCCCTTCAGGCCTCGGACAGCAACAGCACCACTTCTTTCGAATACACGGGCTCCATCGCCACGTGGACGGTGCCTCTGACTGCTTCCTATGAAATCACAGCTTATGGCGCTAAGGGTGGGGGAGCTTACGGCGGAAATGGGGCTGTGCTTGGCGGGAGTTTCGTGCTTGATTCCGGGGTTCCCTTGAATCTTTTGGTGGGCGGACAAGGTGCTACCGGTAATCCCGCCGCTTTCGATGGTGTCGACCAAGTCAGCGGTGGGGGCGGGGGAACTTTCGTGGTCGCTCCGACCAACACGCCGCTGCTGGTGGCCGGCGGAGGTGGCGGATACGGTAAGGCGGTTGGGCGTGGTGGCAACTACTATCACGGTCTCGATGCGAGCACCAACACGTCCGGCACTGGGGCGGGCTCTAGCGGGGGGACCAATGGCGCCGGCGGCTTGGGCGGTGGTGGTCGAGTTGATCGCGGTGGCGGTGGCGGAGGGGGATTGTTTGGTTCCGGCTCGAGCGTAAACGGTGCAGCGGGTGGACAGAGCTATGTGAGCGGAGGGGGTGGAGGGGGTTCAGCGGGGAGCGGCGCCGGCGGCTTTGGCGGTGGCGGTCAAGCAAATGAAGGTGGCGGTGGCGGTGGCGGGTATAGCGGTGGCGGTGGCGGCGAGTATGAGACGTTGGCCTCACCCGCCGGCGGCGGGCTGGATGAAATCTATCGCGAGGGCGGCGGCGGCGGTTCGTTCATTGCCGCCTCGGCGTCGAATGTCACGATGAGTGTCCCCAGCACTGCCGCCAGGCCCAATGGTCTGGTCACGATATCGTATACCGGCCCCGACTTAGCGGTCGGCATCTTCGGCACTGCACAAATGACCGTTGTTACTCAAGGCACCAGTAACTACGAGAATGTCTTCGTCGGAGTCGGCGCCGGGTATGACGACAACAGCCTCACCGTGGCCAACGCCAGCACGACGCTGGCTGCTTCCGGCAATGTGGTGGTGGGCGTGAGTGAGTCCGGTAATAGCTTGGTTGTTTCCAACGGTGCCACGGTGGTGGCGTCGGGAACCGATGGCGACCCGGCCAGCGGTGGCCTCATCGGCTACAACGCCGGAGCCTCCAACAACAGCATCACGGTGACCGGCGCGGGTTCCAC